>ENA-OQCU01000048-OQCU01000048.1-human-gut-metagenome-genome-assembly--contig:-NODE-48-length-62198-cov-4.532036_pt1 | contig 62198 bp, 47 predicted proteins | sample MGYA00242504_ERZ504590 | MGnify/ENA primary metagenome ERZ504590 (study PRJEB26092, sample SAMD00036318) | human gut metagenome | host: Homo sapiens | study: EMG produced TPA metagenomics assembly of... | reverse complement strand
GGATTATAAAATACTTTGAATATTGAATGCCGTTCCGCGAGATTAAGTCTTTTGCAGATGCAGTTAAGGTTGAAGGCTGAAGATACCGACGGACGCATCCGCATCATGCTGGGTAGCCTTGGACAACAAAGGCGGTGTAGAGATAGGACTTGTGGATGTGAAGGCTGGCAGCACTTGCAGGGAGTTCTAAGCTCCGCTCTCTATTTCCGGCAAAGCTGCATAAGGGAAAGCAGCCGCTCTTCTTTTGTCTTCGAATCAGAACCGAGCCAGTCCATCTGTGAGTTTTATGATTTCCTCATGTTGGCACGCCCATAAGTCTTTATACTTATGGAGGCGGATACTTATCTTGTGAGACCTTCTAAATAGAGCTATTGTATTAGTTCACAGTACTGAACACTTTGTTACACCCCGTCGGAACAGATTGTTTCTCTTGTATGAAACGACTTGTTTCGACGGGATAAAACGATTTGTTCCGTTATAGGAAACACTTTGTTTCCTTATAGAGAACACTCTGTTCCATTATAGGAAACAAACCGTTTCCATAGTCGGAAATGAAATGGGGCATATGCTTCATTGATACCGCTATTACTTTTCCTCCTCGAATATTCGGTTGAAAACTTGCCGCAGCTGTCCTTCGTCTGCGATAATGGCTTGGAGCTTCTTCAGCTGTTCCGCATTCTTGCCCTCGGGAAACCAGAGCTTCAGATAACCGCCGGGTGCATATTTTGCCATGAGATGCTGATGGAACCGCTGGTAGTGCCACTCCTTGTCGGCGGCAGGATTCTGTTTCAATCCGTACTGCACGGTGCGGCGCAGGGTGATGTCCGGGTCGATGATACGGTCCGCTTCGGCAACAATCTTGCCGTAGATGCTACGAGGTTCGTGGTCTGTAGAGGCGCGGTGGTCTTCTACGGCTTCTTTCATGAGGAGGATTTCCGTGTCGGAGAACCATTGCCGCAGGGTAGAGTCCGCCATCAGTATCTCGCCGGAGACAAGGTGGTGGGTGGCGCGGTCGCGGCACAGTCCCGTGTCATGGTAGGCGGCAATGACGTATGCCAGGCGTTCGTCCGCTTCGGGATATTGCCGGGCGAGGGCAAGGCTTTCTTCGATGACGGTGCGGACGTGTGAGAGGTTGTGTGCTTTGTCAAACTCCTTGTAACGGGGGATGATTGCTGTCTCGATGTAGGTAATGAGGGGCTTGGGTATCATGTGGCATTCCTTTTTAGGAGGCGAAGATATAATAAAAGAGCCGGAATGTGCGAATCATTCCGGCTCTTTTATGAAAGGTTTCGGTTATTGTTGTTAGGAATAAGATTTCTTACTTTAAGAGAGAGTTTGTCAATTACATGTTAGGGTTGTCCATGATTACTGTCATCTCGGGAACCAGTATGTATTCGCCTTTCTTGTTGTTCCATTTGTAGTATGTGGTAGTCATCGTCTTGCCTTGGTATGCATAGCGGATGCACATGTCCTTGCCCCATGTATTCTTGGTGCTGTTCCATTTCAGGGCTTCGCTTTCCGTCATGCGGTTCTGGTCGTCGTACTTATAATTGTACTTCATATAGTTGGCAAGCGTGTTTCCGTCCATCTTGTATACGGTCTCTGCCACTTTCATGCCATTTACTTCTTCCGAATTGTAAATGAGGTTGCTCTTATTGTCGGCTGAGGCATTTAATCCGCAAACTAAGAGAAGTGCTGAAACAATCACTGTTTTTAAAGATACTTTTGCTTTCATGGTTTTATGTCTTTTTTAGTTTAACTTTCTATTTTCTATCAATATGTCATTGATTTCGCTGCAAAGGTACGTATTAAATTGACATAAATATAAATATTGGATTAAATTTTATCAATATGTCAGTAGTGAGGGTTTCGGTATGCTTTCCTTTTGGCAAGATTGGTGAATAAAAAATATCCGGCAGTGAGGTCGCCGGATATTCTGATGAGCAAACTGTATTTGGAAAGGATTGCTTCTGTTGCTTTCTGATTGTAAGTTAAATAAAGTTATTGGGCTGTTTAGTGTGCCTGCAACCAGTTGTTTCCCCACCCACAATCGGCTTTCAGGGGTATGTGCATGCGATATGCCTGCTCCATCTCTTCGATTACGATTTTCTGTACAAGCTCTTTTTCTGCCTCTGGAACGCTGAAATTTAGTTCGTCATGGACCTGTAAAATCATCTTTGCTTTCAGATTGTAAGCTTGGAAGCGCTGATAGATGTGTGCCATGGCTACTTTTATGATGTCGGCGGCACTTCCCTGGATGGGAGCGTTGATGGCATTCCGTTCGGCATAGCCCCGTACCACCCCGTTTCTTGAGTTGATGTCCGGCAGGAAGCGCTTGCGGTGGAAGATGGTTTCCACATAGCCGTTCTCGCGTGCCACCTGGATGCTTTTATCCATATACTCCTTCACTTGTGGGTAGGTTTCAAAGTAGCCGTCTATCAGCTCTTTGGCTTCCTGGCGAGAAACGCCCATGCGTTCGGCAAGCCCGAAGACGGAGATGCCGTAGATGATGCCGAAGTTTGCCGTTTTTGCCTTGCGGCGCATGTCGGCGGTTACGTCGTTTATATCTATCTTATATATCTTGGCAGCGGTGGCGGCGTGGATGTCGTGTCCGCTGAGGAAGGCGTCTATCATGTTCTTATCTTCGCTGAGGTGTGCCATGATGCGCAGCTCTATCTGCGAGTAGTCGGCAGAGAAGAACTCGCAGCCGGTGTCGGGGATGAACGCCTTGCGGATTTCCTTTCCGTCTTCGTCGCGGATGGGGATGTTCTGCAGGTTGGGATTGCTGGAGCTGAGGCGTCCGGTAGCGGTCACCGCCTGGTTGAAGGAGGTGTGTATGCGGCCCGTACGTGGGTTGATGAGCTGGGGCAGGGCATCTATATAGGTGCTCAGCAGTTTCTTCAGTCCGCGGTATTCCAGTATCTTCCCGATGATGTCGTGCTTGCTGCGGTAGCTTTGCAGCACCTCTTCGGAGGTGACGTATTGTCCGGTCTTGGTCTTTTTCGCTTTCTCCACGATTTTCAGCTTGTCGAACAGCACTTCGCCTACCTGCTTGGCGGAGCTGATATTGAATGTCTCGCCAGCCATCTCGTAGATTTCCTTCTCAATCTCCTGCAGACGGACGGTGAAGTGTTGGGACGATTGCTTCAAGGCTTCCGTGTCGAGCAGCACTCCGTTGCTCTCTATATTAACAAGTACGGGGACGAGCGGCATCTCTATTTCGTAGAACAGATGTTCGGCACCTTGCTCCTTCAGTTCCTTTTCCAGCACGTTTTTCAGTTTGAGGGTGACGTCCGCATCCTCGCAGGCATAACGGTAGACATCTTCGGGTGGAAGGTCGCGCATGTTCTTTTGGTTTTTGCCTCGCGCTCCAATTAGCTCATCGATGTGGATGGTCTGGTAGTGCAGGTAGATTTCCGCCAGATAGTCCATGTTGTGTCGCAGTTCGGGTTGAAGCACGTAGTGGGCAAGCATGGTGTCGAAAAGTTTGCCTTTCACCTGGACGCCGTAATTTTGGAGGATAATCATATCGTACTTGATATTTTGTCCCACCTTCATGGATTTCTCGTTTTCGAAGAGGGGACGGAACTCGTTTACAATTTTTAAGACTTCCTCTCGTTCGGCGGGAACGGGTACGTAGTATGCACGGTTTTCGGCATCACTGAAGCTCATTCCTACAAGTTCGGCGTCCATTGGCTCGGTTCCGGTAGTCTCGGTATCTATTGAGAGAATTTCGCTTGTAAGTAACTTTTGAATAATTTCTGCTCTTTTATCTTCTGTATCAATGAGTTGGTAGTCTATATCGAGCATTTCTAACCGCGTCAGGTTTGAATTTTCAGAAACGCCCGTCCCCTCGCCCGCAAAATTTGCAAACAAATCGCCTTGAATCGGGGCGCTATTTTCGGGAGTGGAGGTTTGCGGCTGGGCAAACAGAGTCCCGGCAAAGAGGTCGGGTACCGGAGAGGTTGGAGTAGGGGAGGACGAATTGCCGCTTCCCTTTTTGAGTACCCGGTCGATGAGTGTGCGGAATTCCAACTCCTCGAAAATCTTGCGGAGTTCTTCTTCGTTCGGTTCTTCGCGGACGAGCGAATCCATGTCGAGCTGAATGGGAACATCTGTTTTGATGGTGGCAAGGAATTTGGAGAAGGTAATCATCTCGCGGTTGGTCTCCACTTTCGTTTTCAGTGCGCCTTTCAGCTGGTCGGTATGCTCCAGCAGATTTTCGATGCTGCCGAATTCGGCAATCAGTTTCTGTGCGGTTTTCTCGCCCACACCCGGACAGCCGGGGATGTTGTCGGAAGCATCACCCATCAGTCCCAGCATGTCGATGACCTGCTCGGTGGTCTGTATGTTGAACTTGGTTTTTACTTCTTCGGTACCCATCACTTCGAATCCGCCGGTGTGCTTGGGGCGGTACATGAAGACGCGGTCCGATACCAGTTGCCCGTAGTCCTTGTCGGGAGTCATCATATAGGTGGTGATGCCCTGCCGTCCGGCTTCGGTGGCGAGCGTGCCTATCACGTCGTCGGCTTCGTAGCCGGATACTTCGAGGATGGGAATGCGGTAGGCGCGGATGATGTCCTTTATAATAGGTACGGAAAGGCGGATGGCCTCGGGTGTCTCCTCGCGCTGTGCCTTGTATTGCTCGTAGGCCTCGTGGCGGAAGGTGGGGCCCGACGGGTCGAAGGCTACTCCTATGTGTGTGGGATTCTCTTTTTTGAGCACTTCTTCCAGGGTGTTTACAAAGCCCAGAATGGCCGAAGTGTTGAATCCTTTTGAATTGATTCTCGGGTTCTTGATGAACGCGTAATAGGCTCGATATATCAGTGCATAGGCATCGAGCAAAAACAGTTTATCGATTGAATTCATACATTTAATCCTTTTTTTCATGGTAAAATGTACAAAAAAATTACCGTATTAACCGTTTTATTACTATTTTTGTAGGCAAATAGCGATGCATGGACAACTCATCATTGATAAAATCTCCGATTTCTGAGGAATTGGAGGACTTCAAGAAGCTTTTTGAAAGTACTCTCTCCAGTTCCAACCTTTTGCTGAACAGCGTAATTGCGCATATCCGGCAGAAGAACGGGAAGATGATGCGCCCCATTCTGGTGCTTCTGGCTGCGAAGCTTTTTGGCAAGGTATGTCCTGCAACCCTGCATGCTGCGGTTGCGTTGGAACTTCTTCATAATGCCAGCCTTGTGCACGATGATGTAGTGGACGAAAGTACTGAACGCCGTGGACAACTCTCCGTTAATGCCATTTTCAATAATAAAGTAGCCGTACTGGCAGGCGATTATCTGCTTGCAACAGCGTTGGTGCAAGTGGGCATGACCCGTAACCATGACATTATCGACATCGTCTCCTGCCTGGGGCAGGATTTGGCAGATGGTGAACTTCTGCAGCTTTCCAACGTCAGCAATCTCCATTTCTCTGAGGAAGTCTATTTCGACGTTATCCGCAAGAAGACGGCCGTGCTCTTTGCAGCTTGTACGAAGGCGGGCGCTCTCTCGGTGGGAGCCAGCGATGAAAAGGCGGAATCTGCGCGTCTGTTCGGTGAATATATCGGGCTTTGTTTTCAGATAAAGGATGATATTTTCGATTACTCCGAGAGCAAGGAAATAGGCAAACCTACCGGAAATGATATGGTGGAGGGGAAGTTGACTCTACCTGCGCTTCATGTGCTCAATACCGTGAAGGATAAAACAGCGGAAGAAATTGCCGTAAAGATAAAGAATGGGGAGGCAACGCCTGGCGAAATAGCCCATTTAATCGAATTTACCAAGCAGAATGGTGGTATAGAGTATGACTTCGCAAGTGATGTATGACTATAAGGAAAAGGCTCTTTACTTTGCTGGCTTCTTTGCCCGATACGGAGGTAAAAGCAGCGCTAGCCGGGTATCTGGATTATGTGGTAGAGCGGGAAAAATGACGGAACTGTTTCCGGTTGATAATATGAGAAAGCCTGATGGAACCCACTCCATCAGGCTTTATTTATAGGTAAATACAGCTTTCTCTTAGAAGAATTTCATCTCTTCACCCTTGATTTCCGAAAGCAGCAGGTTGGCAAGACGACTGGTTCCCAGACGGAACAGCTCGTTGTTCAGCCATTCTTCGCCGAGCACTTCCTTGACGATGGTGTAATAAATCAGTGCATCGTTCACGCAGTTGATTCCTCCTGCGGGCTTAAAGCCTACCTTGATACCCGTCAGCTCGTGATATTCCTTGATGGCCTGGCACATAACCAAGGCGGCCTCCGGCGTGGCGGCAGGCTGCTGCTTGCCGGTGGAAGTCTTGATGAAATCGGCACCCGAATACATGGAAAGGATGGATGCTTTTTTGATGTTCGAAGCCGTCTTCAAAGCTCCGGTTTCGAGGATTACCTTCATGTGGTGCTCTTTGCAGGTTGCTTTGAGTTCTTGTATCTCCTCGCACATGCCTTCATAGTCTCCAGCCAGGAACTTGCCCACCGAAATAACGATGTCTATTTCATCGGCGCCTTCCATCAGTGCCATGGCAGTTTCTGCCACTTTCACTTCAATGAAAGTCTGGGAGGAGGGGAAACCTGCTGATACACAAGCTATTTTTACATCCTCCACTTCCAGCGTGTCTTTTACGACTTCTGCAAAATTGGGGTATACACAGATGGCTGCCACATTCTTCAGGTCGGGGAACTCTTCGTCGAATTTATTCACTTTCTGGGTGAATTTCATGACGCTTTCATCGCTGTCTTCACTCTTCAGGGTGGTAAGGTCGATGCAGTTGAACAGGAATTTCTTTACCTCCGGTGTATTGTTTGCCGGTACCTTCTCTGCAATGATTCTGGCAGCTTGTGCAGCTATTTCTGCATCATCCAGTTGGGTGTTGTACTTAGCCAGGGCGGCGTCATACTTACTCTGGGTAGGCTCATTCTTCTCCATGGTCTTTCAATTTAGGATTATTGATATGTCTTGTCTGGTCACGTCTGGTTTTCTTCTCGAAGTTGCGGCAGAAGGCGTCTGTCAGGTTCACTCCGGTCTGGTTCGCAAGGCAGAGAAGTACCCAAAGAACATCTGCCATCTCATCGTCGAGATTGTCTTTTTCTCCTTTCTTGAAGGATTGGTCGCCATACTTGCGTGCCATGACGCGGGCGAGTTCGCCCACTTCTTCGGTCAGTATCGCCATATTGGTGAGTTCGCTGAAATAGCGCACTCCGTATTCCTTTATCCAGGAATCCACTTGTTTCTGTGCTTCTTCTAACGTCATTATTCCTTGTTTTTTGTATCTATACAGATGGTCACGGGACCATCGTTCATCAGTTCTACTTTCATATCGGCACCAAATTCGCCGGTACCTATTTCTTTACCTAATGCTAAACTCAGTTCCCGGCAGAATTGTTCGTACAGTGGGACGGATATTTCCGGCCGTGCTGCCCGTATGTAGGAGGGACGGTTGCCTTTCTTGGTGGAGGCGTGGAGGGTGAACTGGCTGATAACCAGTATCTCTCCGTCTGCTTCAAGAATGGATTTGTTCATTACGCCGTTTTCGTCATCGAAAATGCGCAGGTTGACTATCTTCTTGCAAAGCCAGTCAATATCTTCTTTTCCATCGGATTCTTCGATGCCTACGAGTATCATGAGGCCCTTTCCAATGGAGGCTTTGCAGGTTCCGTTGATGGTGACGGAAGCGTGTCCGGCACGTTGTATCACTACTCTCATGTTGTTTTTGTCTTTTTGAGGGGACAAAGTTACGAATTAATTCGTTGTGTGCATGGCTTTGCAGGCTGATTTATCAGTCATTATTTCTCTGAGAAATAGGTCTGGATGATTTTGGCTTTCGCTTCTCCCACCACGGCGGCAAGCTCCTCGGCAGATGCTTCGCGGATACGCTTCACGCTTTTGAACTCCTTGAGCAACGCGCTTTTCGTCTTTTCACCGATACCTTTTATCTCGTCCAGTGCGGAGGCAATCTGCCGTTTGCTGCGCTTGTCGCGGTGGAAGGTAATGGCGAAGCGGTGCACTTCATCTTGAATCTGCGTCAGCAGTCGGAAGAGGGGGGTGTTCTGTTTCAATCCGATGGTCTGGGGAGGGTAGCCATACAATAGCTCGGAAGTGCGATGTTTGCCATCTTTGGCAAGTCCGGCGATGGGGATGTTCAGGCCAAGCTCGTCTATCACCTCTTTTACGGCGCTCATTTGCCCTTTTCCACCGTCGGTGATAAGAAGGTCGGGCAGGGGTGCTTTCTCTTCTATAGCGCGCTGATAGCGCCGTTTTACGACCTCTTTCATGGAGGCATAGTCATCCGGTCCCTCTACGGTCTTGATATTGTACTTGCGGTAATCCTTCTTGGAAGGTTTCCCCTTGACGAAGACCACGCACCCGGCCACGGGGTCGGAACCCTGGATGTTGGAGTTGTCGAAACATTCTATCTGCATGGGCAGGCGGTCCAGGTGCAGCTCTTGCTGTATCTCTTTCAGCAGGCGCACGGTCCGTTGCTCCGGATTCAGCTTTTCGGCTTGCTTCAGGCGGTCGGCTTTGTACTGCTTCACATTGAGGATGGAGAGTTCCAGCAGTTTCTTTTTGTCTCCCCGTTGCGGGATGGTAAAGACGACATCTTTCAGCTCCATATCCAGCTCAAAAGGCACGATGATTTCACGAGAAAGGCTCTTGTATCTTTCCCGCATTTCGATGATGCCGAGAGAGAGCAGTTCTTCTTTGCTCTCATTCAATCGTTTCTTGTATTCAAAGGTGAAAGCCTGGTTGATGGCACCGTTCGTAATGTGCAGGTAGTTGACGAAAGCGGACTTTTCATCGCTGTCTTCCTCGATGGAGAACACGTCGATATTGTGCAGCACGTTGCTTACCACTTCCGATTTCGCCCGGTAGTTTTCCAGCAGCAGGTATTTCTTCTTTATCTTCTGTGCTTCTTCAAACTTCATTTCGGCTGCCAGTTCCTGCATTTGCTGGAAAAGCATCCGTTCTATCTCCTGGGTATTCCCTTTGAGTATTTCCTTGATTTCAGCGATGTTTTTCAGATACTCTTCCTGGCTTTGCTTCCCGATGCAAGGTCCTGCACAGTTCTTGATGTGGTATTCCAGGCAAACATTGAACTTTCCGGCACGTATGTTTTCCGGAGAGAGGTTCAGGTGGCATGTACGCAAAGGGTACAGATGCTTGATGAGGTCGAGTAATGCGTACATGGAAGGTATATGGCTGTAAGGGCCATAATAGGAGGAACCGTTACGGATTATCTTCCGGGTTCTGAATACACGTGGAAAGTATTCGTTCTGCACGCAGATGCTGGGATACGTCTTGTCGTCTTTCAACAGTACGTTGTAGCGAGGCTTGTATTTCTTGATAAGATTGTTTTCCAGCAATAGCGCGTCTTCTTCCGTATTCACCACGATATATCGGATATCTGCAATCTTGCTGACCAGCACCCTCGTCTTTCCCGGTTCGTGCTCCCGGTTGAAGTAGGAAGACACTCTTCGCTTCAGATTCTTTGCCTTTCCTACATATATAATAGTCCCTTCGGTATTCAGATATTGGTAAATACCGGGACTTTCGGGAAGGTTGGACACAATCCCTTTGAGGTAGTCGTTAGTTCTGAGTTCTTCCATAATACCGACGTTTCACCACAGATTACACAGATTAGCGCAGATTTCTCTTTGATAAAACTGTGTTTTGTGGTGGATAAATAATCTGTGTTAATCTGTGTAATCTGTGGTGAAATATGAAATGGCTAAAGCGACAGCACAGCCTCCACTTCCACATCATCTCCAAACACATCCTTGCCATGAAGCTCTTTCAGCTCGATGATGAAGTTTACATACACTTTCTTGGGGTTCATCTGTTTCACCAGTTTGCAGGCGGCTTCCATTGTTCCACCGGTTGCCAGCAAGTCGTCGTGTAGCAATACTACATCGTCTTCATTGATGGCATCTTTGTGCATCTGCACGGTGTCTTTGCCATATTCTTTATCATAGCTTTCTTCAATGGTTTCTGCAGGAAGCTTTCCCGGCTTGCGGATAGGTACGAAGCCTGCCCTTAGTCTGGTGGCGAGAATGGGGCCCATAATGAATCCTCTTGATTCTATACCCACTACTTTGGTGATGCCTTTGTCCTTATACATCTCGTATAGTGTGTCCGAGAGTTCCTGCAAGGCGCCAGGTTCCTTGAACAAGGTAGTTACATCGTAGAATAGAATTCCCGGAATGGGGAAGTCGGGTATTTCTCGGATGCTTTTGGTAAGAGTTTCTTTGCTCATAATCAGTTTATTTAATACGTTTATTGAATTCTTTGTTTCACGTGGAACTTTGCGCCCTATCGTCCGCAAAGTACCAGTAGCACGTTGATGTCGCTTGGAGATACTCCCGGAATCCGACTCGCTTGGGCTATTGTTTCCGGATCTATCTTCATCAGCTTCTGTCTGGCTTCGGTGGAAAGGGATTGAATGGAATTATAGTCAAACTTGCCTTTTATCTTGATGCTTTCCAATCTTGCCAATTTATCCGCAATAATCCGTTCGCGTCCGATGTATCCCTCGTACTTGATGAGTATTTCTGCAGCTTCTACAATTTCTTCCTTTCTATCGGATATTTTATCCAGTTCTCGTTTAAAGGCACTGACGTGTTCGGCAATGTTCTCAATCGTTATCTGCGGACGGTTTATCAAATCTATCAATTTGCATCCCTGGCGCAGTGGAGTTGTGCCGAGCTGCTCCAATACCGGATTGATTAATGCCGGTTTCATCGAGTAATTCCGCGCGAAGTCTATAATCCGGTTCACGGCTTCACGTTTTTCTGTCAGCAGCTTGTACCGCTCTTCCTTGGCGAGTCCCAGCTTCCAGGCTTTTTCCGTGAGTCGCATGTCCGCATCATCCATACGGAGCAGGATGCGATATTCGGCACGGGAAGTAAACATACGGTAAGGCTCGTCCACACCTTTTGTTACCAAGTCATCGATTAAAACGCCGATATATGCTTCATCCCTTGCAAGGGTGAACGGTTCTCCGCCGTGGCAATTGATGTGGGCGTTGATACCTGCCATGATTCCTTGTCCAGCTGCTTCCTCGTAACCGGTTGTTCCGTTTACTTGTCCGGCAAAGAACAGATTCTTTATATTCTTCGTTTCCAGCGTATGTTTCAGTTGGGTGGGGTCAAAAGAAGTCGTATTCGATGGCATAGCCCGGGCGGTAGATGACGAGGTCTCTTGAAACGCCGGTAGTCTTTTTCAATTGCTGCAATCTGGATCGTTCATGGGCAATGAAGAAGAGAATCCATTCAAGTAGAGCTCTTGGGTTGTTTCCCCTTCGGGCTCCAGGAAAAGCTGGTGCTGCGGTTTGTCGGGGAAAGTCACAATCTTGGTTTCTATACTGGGGCAATAACGTGGGCCGATACTTTGGATTTGTCCGTTGAAAAGGGGAGAATCCGGCAGACCTTCCTGCAGGATGCGGTGTGCTTCTTCGTTGGTGAAGCAGGTCCAGCAAGGGAGCTGTTTCAAATGGCGTACATGAGTGTCCATGAACGAGAACTTGTGGAAGTCACATTCTCCGTCTTGGATTTCCATATCCTCATAATGCACGCTGCGTCCATCTATGCGTACGGGGGTTCCCGTCTTCATGCGTCCAAAGGTGATGCCATGCTTTGCGATGGATTCGGTTAATTGGTAGGATGCAGGTTCTGCCATACGTCCGCCTGGAAGCATGATACGTCCCACGTGCATCAGTCCATTGAGGAAAGTTCCTGCGGTGAGTACTACACATTTGGCATGGAACGTTACTCCCCATAATGTGACTACTCCCGTAATCTCACCGTTTTCAACGAGGATTTCCTGCACGGTATCCTGCCAGATATGCAGGTTGGGGATATTTTCCAGTATCTCTCTCCATGCCCAGATGAATTTGTTGCGGTCGCACTGCGCGCGCGGACTCCACATAGCGGGACCTTTGGAACGGTTCAGTATACGGAACTGTATGGCTGTCTGGTCTGTCACCAATCCCATATATCCTCCCAAGGCGTCTATTTCGCGTACTATCTGTCCTTTGGCGATGCCTCCCACTGCCGGGTTACAACTCATCTGTCCGATTTTGTTCATATCCATTGTGATAAGACAAGTCTTCGAACCCAGGTTTGCAGCAGCGGCAGCGGCTTCGCATCCTGCGTGTCCGGCGCCGATTACGATAACGTCATACTTAAACTCCATTCGTTCAGTGTATTTTAAAACTGTGCAAAGTTACGAAAAAAGTTGTATGCCGGGACGTGTCATATCTTAAAATCCGGATATATCTTCTTTGGCATTGCTTATATTTCCGTATCCAGCATCATACTTATTGCTTGGAATGCTTAGGTTATAGACATATTGCTTGTGTTTGGCTTAAAATACAATCAAAATGAAGCTTTTTGAATACTATTGCTTTTCTTTTTGAAAAAGATACATACCTTTGCAGCGTTTGGATATTAAAAAGTGTTTTGATTGACTAATTTTAAGGAAGAGAAGCATGAGAAAGAAATTCTTCTTGTTAATCATTGTCTGCCTGGTTATGGGGGCGGGAGTGATGGCTCAGACGTCTACGGTCTCGGGAACAGTATTTGCCGAGGACAACAATGAGCCGATTATTGGGGCATCGGTATTGGTGAAGGGTACAACGCTGGGGGCCGTGACCGATATCGAAGGTAAATTTACAATCTTGAATGTGCCGGGCACGGCAAAGACAGTGATTGTCTCTTTTGTAGGTATGCAGAAAGTAGAAGCTGCCATAAAGCCTGCTATGAAGGTGGTGCTGAAATCGGATTCGGAACTGCTGGATGAAGTGATGGTGGTGGCTTACGGCACGGCCAAAAAGAGCAGCTATGCAGGTTCGGCTTCTTTAGTGAAAGCGGATGCGCTGAAAGACATTCCGACGACCAGCTTTGAAAACGCGTTGAACGGTAAAGTGGCGGGCTTGCAACTGACGAATAATTCCGGCCAGGCGGGTTCCGCACCGGCCATCCGCATCCGTGGCATAGGTTCTATGAATGCCGGGAATGAACCGTTGTATGTAGTGGACGGTGTTCCGGTCTCTTCGGGCAATACGGGGCAGATGAGCGGTGAGCTCTATTCTACCAACAACATCATGAATACGTTGAACCCGGAAGACATCGAATCTATTTCTGTATTGAAAGATGCGGCGGCCAGTTCGCTTTATGGGTCGCGTGCGGCAAACGGCGTCATTCTGATTACTACCAAAAAAGGACAGATTGGCAAGCCGGTGGTGACGCTGAAAGCCGAAGTGGGCTTCACGCCCTGCTGGGCAACGGACAACTATGAAACGGCCAGCGTACAGGAGAATGTGAATATGCTCTACACCGTATTTCACGATGCCCGTACAAGCGGTAAGGGCGAAACGGACGAAAAGGCGGCAGCCTATGCCATAGGCCAGTTGAACAGCCGTTTCAACAAACATGGCTACCAATTTACCACAAATGGTACGGGAGCTTACGAGAACGTCAATATCCTTGAGTACGACAACTCCGGGCGTGGAGGCAAATACTACGATTGGGACAAGGCATATTTCCGTACCGCCATTTATCAGACCTACGATATGTCCGTCAGTGGTGCTACGCAGAATACCAACTATTACACTTCCCTTTCCTATACCCAGGACGAAGGACGTTTGAAGATGAACAGCTTCGACCGTGTTTCCGGTCGCCTGAACCTCACCCAGAAGGTGGGGAAATTCCTTGAACTGACCACCAATGCCAGCCTGGCGCGTACCAAGAAAAGCGGTTATAATGATACACGCAACACGGGCAGCAATTACTTCATGCAGACCCGTAACTTGCTGTGGGGACTCTACTGGCCCACTGATTACAAGACCGGCGAGCTCTGGACCGAACGTTACGGTAGCTACGCCTACAATGGGCTTTATTATGACAAAGAGTGGGAGAACGGTTCTACCAGTACCAAAATCATGGCTGCGGAGACGCTCACCCTGCATCTGATGCCGGGCCTGGACCTTCGTTCTATCTACTCTTACGACAATACTACTGTAAAAGACCATATCTATTACAGTGCCAATCACTATAAAGGCTCGGCAGACAATGGGAATGTCAACGAATACCGTACTACATACGAGAAGATGGTTACCTCCACTACCGCCAATTATACCGGCACCTTCGACAAACACACAGTTGGCACCATGGTGGGTTTCGAAGCGGAGAAGAACAAGACAGACTATGTGCGTGCCACAGGAAGTAATCTTGCGGTCAGCACCATTCATACAGTTTCTACTGCCGGAACGCAGACTTCTGCCGGATATTCCTGGGGAAACTCGATGGTGTCCGTGCTCTCCAAGTTGGATTATAATTACGATGAACGCTACTTCATTTCCGGTTCTTACCGCCGCGACGGTTCTTCCCGGCTCAGCAAGCAGGAACGTTGGGGAAACTTCTGGTCAGTGGCAGGAGCGTGGAACATCATGCGCGAGGGTTTTATGAGCAAATATTCTTTCCTGAGCAACCTGCGTATACGTGCCTCTTATGGTATTAACGGTACGCTGCCTTCGGACAATTACGGCTATATGAGCTTGATGAGCTATACCAGTAAGTACATGGGTAACCCGGGCGGTACAATCACTACCGTCACCAATGACAAGCTATCTTGGGAGACGAGCTACAACACGAATGTGGGTATCGACTTCGGCTTCTTCGGCCAGCGTCTGCGCGGTACGGTGGAATACTTCAACCGTGATTCGAAGAACCTGCTCCAGGATGTTCCCATTTCGATGGTTACGGGATTTTCTTCTACGTTGCGGAACGTAGGATGCATCAATAACCATGGGGTAGAGGTGGAGTTGAGTGGTGACATCATTGATAGTAAAGGATGGTTATGGAGTGCCGGTGTCAACGCAACCTTTCTCCGTTCTGAGGTGAAAGAGTTGTATGGCGGTGCGGACATTATCTGGTACGACCCCACCAGTAGCGACAGCCGTGCGCAATATGTATACCGGGAAGGTCAGTCCACGCTGGCTTTCTATGGATACGAATGGGCAGGTGTGGACAAGACCAACGGCAAGAACGTCTACTATGTAAATGACCCCAAGAATGGCAAGGCCGGAGATTTTGAGTATAACGGACGCGGAGCTACTTATGACTATAACAATGCCAACTACACCATCATCGGCAATGCCGTTCCCAAAGTGTATGGGGGCATCAATACCTCGGTCTCCTACAAAGGCATAGCCCTTTCGTTGGGCTTTACCTATAAGATAGGAGGAGACTTGTACGATGGAGCCTACATGGATGTGGCCGACGACGGTTATTATTGGGAGCGTATCCGTGCTAAAAGCTACTACAACAACCTTTGGACGCCAGACCATACGAACGGTACAGAGCCCCGTATCGAAGGTGTAGACCTCGATGACCCGCAACAATACAGCAGCCGCCACTTGTTCAATGCCAGTTATCTGCGCTTGAAGAATCTCTCATTGGCCTATACGCTGCCCAAAGCCATGACCCGCAAAGCTTTCATCGAGAATGCCCGTCTTTTCTTCACTGCCAGCAACCTTTGGACAATAGCCAAATACAAGGAGGCAGACCCCGAAGTGAGCGAATACGGCACACGTGGTTGGGAAACCCCTATCGGAAAAACATTTGTCGTTGGCGTTGAATTGAAATTTTAATGAACTGGAGGAACTAACAATGAAAAAGATATATCATTTATTGGCACTTGTGATACTTGGTGCCTTTACATTCACTTCGTGTGACGATTTTCTGGATATGCAGCCCACCAACTCCGGAAATGCAGAAGGTGCTGTCGGTACGGTAGCCGATGCGCAGGTGGTTATCAACGGTGTGATGAGTGCGATGACCTCATCGTCCTATTACGGCAGAAACCTTTTTATGTACGGTGATGCCAAGGGCGGTGACCTCACGATTTTTGCTGCCGGACGCGGACTGGATGCATTCTATACGTTCAACCACACTTCCAACAGCAATACTTATTCCGGTTTCTGGAGCCGTGGATATTACTGCATTCTGCAGGTCAACACCTTGTTGAGCAACATTGAGAAGCTGGAAGAATCGGGCAGTATGGAAGACTTTTCCGAAGCCAAAGGGCAGGCGTTGACTCTGAGGGCGCTGTTCTATTTCGATTTGGTCCGTCTCTACGGGCTTCCTTACAATTACAACAAAACCTCTTATGGAGTTCCCAATGTAACCGAGCCGCTTACAGTGAACGCCCAGCCCACCCGTGCTACTGTGGAGGAGAACTATCGCCAGATTCTGCAGGACTTGTCGGACGGGGCGGCCCTGCTTGCCAAGAAGAAGACAAAGCAGAGCGGATATGCGGACTATTACACCAACATAGCCCTGCAAGCGCGTGTGAAACTCTATATGGAAGATTATGACGGTGCTTTGAACGCTGCCCGGGAGATTATAGAAAGCGGTGTGTACAAACTGTATGAGCCTGCCGATTGGACGGCTTCCTGGAGCAAGCAGTTTGGTTCCGAGTCCATCTTTGAGCTGGGCATCACCACTGAGGAATCAGACCTGGGAACTTCTTCTTTGGGCTTTTACCTGATGCGCTACGGACAGTTGAAGAATGCCATGGGCTGGTATCTTGCCAGCGATTATTTCCTGAACCGTCTGGGTGAGGACGAGACGGATGTGCGTTGGGGAATCATGGACAACGATGAATACTGGGTGGACAATGAGATTGAACGCAAGGGAGCCTGCTACAAGTATATGGGCAGTACCACCCTGGCAGGTGACGGCAAGGCAACCAATACAGCCGTCAATATCAAGATAATCCGTCTTTCCGAGATATATCTGATTGCCGCCGAAGCAGCCTTGCACTCCACGAAGCAGGAAGCAGGCGCAGATGCCGCCGCCGTTTACCTGAATGAAATCCGCAGGCGTTCTCCCGGACTGGCACCGGCCACTGCCGCTACCATTACCGATGATATGATTCTGGACGAGCGCAGCAAGGAGCTTTTTGGTGAAGGACAACGCTTCTTCGACATGATGCGTATGGGCAGAACCATCGAATTCAACGACGATTTTCAAGATATTCCGGTGAGTCACCGTGGAAAAACAATCGACCGTACTTTCGAGAAGATTGTGCTTCCCATTTCGCAGGATGAGATAAATGCCAATCCGGCATTGGAGAGCCAGCAGAATCCGGGATATTAGTCGTTCCCTGCTGTCTATTGTTTGCTACTCCTTGTATATCAGGGAGGTATTTTGCCAACAAGTTGTCACTGCCTTGGCAAACTTTTGCCACGCCTATGGCAAAGTTTTGCCAACGCGGTGGCAAAGTCTTGCCAATGGGAAGGCAAAACCTTGTCATAGGCGTGGCAAGAAAAGCGGAAAAAGGTGCCTTTGATGAATTTCTTTGATAAAATGAGACGGTAATACCTTGATATTCCACAAAAATACTATTTATTGGCTCGAAATTTCTATTCTTTTTTTCTGAATCGGCTTATCTTTGCTTTCGTAGAAACCAATAAAAAGTTATAATACTATGAGAAGATTTTTCCTCATATCGTCATTCTTGACGTTGTTTGCAATCGGAAGCTCGGCGCAATGGAAGCCGGCAGGTGATAAAATCAAAACGGACTGGGCATCCCAGATCAATCCCGCAAATGTGTTGCCCGAATATCCTCGTCCCATCATGGAACGGAGTGACTGGAAGAACTTGAACGGACTGTGGAATTATGCCGTTATAAATAAAGGTGAGCATCTTCCGGCAGAGTTCGAAGGGCAGATACTTGTTCCTTTTGCCATCGAATCCTCCTTGTCCGGAGTTGGAAAAAGAATCAATGAAAACCAGGAACTGGTCTACCAGCGCAGTTTTGATATTCCTTCTGCTTGGAAGGGAAAACAAGTGCTGTTGCACTTTGGTGCTGTCGACTGGAAAACGGATGTATGGGTGAATGATGTGAAAGTAGGCAGCCATACGGGTGGATTTACTCCGTTCTCCTTCGATATTACTGCCGCCCTTTCTGGCAAAGGCAATAATCAGTTGGTCGTAAAGGTTTGGGACCCGACGGATAAAGGACCTCAACCCCGTGGAAAGCAGGTCAGCAATCCGGAAGGTATCTGGTACACTCCCGTAAGCGGTATCTGGCAGACGGTATGGATGGAGCCGGTTGCCGGAAAACATATCGAGAATCTCCGTATCACTCCCGATATTGACCGTAATCTGTTGACAGTGAAGGCTGAATTGAATAGTGCATGTCCTTCCGACTTTGTGGAAGTGAATGTGTATGACGGCAATCAACTGGTAGCCACCGGCAAAAGTATCAATGCAGAGCCGGTGGAGGTGTCCATGCCCCGGAATGCCAAGTTGTGGAGTCCGGATTCCCCCTTCCTCTATACGCTGAAAGTGACTCTGAAAAGTGGAGGCAAGGTAGTGGATAAGGTGGACAGCTATGCTGCCATGCGTAAGTACTCCACCCGTCGTGACGCGGATGGCATCGTACGCCTGGAACTAAATAACGAGGCTTTGTTCCAGTTTGGACCGCTGGACCAGGGTTGGTGGCCCGACGGACTGTATACAGCTCCCACAGACGAGGCTTTGCTGTATGATGTACAGAAGACGAAAGATTTCGGTTTCAATATGATTCGCAAGCATATCAAGGTGGAACCGGCACGTTGGTACACACATTGTGACCGTTTGGGTATCATCGTATGGCAGGATATGCCGAGCGGTGACCGTAATCCGGAATGGCAGAACCGCCGCTATTTCGACGGAACAGAACTGAAACGCTCCGCCGAATCCGAAGCCTATTATCACAAGGAATGGAAGGAAATAATGGATTGTCTCTACTCTTATCCGTGTATCGGTACATGGGTACCGTTCAACGAAGCCTGGGGGCAGTTCAAGACGGTAGAGATAGCCGAATGGACGAAACAGTATGACCCGACCCGCCTGGTGAATCCGGCAAGTGGCGGTAACCATTATACTTGCGGTGACATGCTCGACCTCCACAACTATCCCCAACCGGAAATGTATCTGTATGATGCACAGCGCGCCACGGTTTTGGGTGAGTATGGCGGCATTGGCCTTGTCTTGAAAGACCATATCTGGGAACCGAACCGCAATTGGGGATATGTTCAGTTCAACTCTTCCAAAGAAGTGACTGATGAGTACGTGAAATATGCCGATATGCTGTATCAGATGATAAAAAGAGGTTTCTCGGCAGCCGTCTATACACAGACCACGGATGTGGAGGTGGAAGTGAACGGTCTGATGACTTACGACCGCAAGGTGATAAAGCTGGATGAGAAACGCGTGAAAGAGATAAATACACGTATCTGCAATTCACTTAAGAAATAGGGGCATTTACAATTTACCATTTACAAAGTACAATTTGGCTGCGCTGTCATCTGCATAGTTAAATTGTACTTTGTAAATGGTAAATTGTACATTAAAAATGTTGTTATGAAACGATTGATTATAAAGCTTTTCCTTAGTCTGTGCCTATGGGCGGTATTGCCGGTCTGTGCGCAGGATGCTGTTCATTACTATTTCAGAACGATGGATATCCGGAACGGTCTTTCGCAGAACACCGTGTATCAGATTTTTGCAGGATAGGAAAGGCTTTATGTGGTTCGGAACCAAGGACGGTCTGAACCGTTATGACGGATTGTCTTTCCGTATTTACAAGAAAGAGAACTCCGGTTTAGGCAAGAATTTCATAACCGCGCTCTACGAGGACCGCCGGGGCAATATCTGGATTGGTACCGATGGGGGAGTCTTTATTTACGACCCGATACTGGATTCCTTTACCGCTTTCGATGAGGCCAGTGATAATGGCAGTGTTATCAGGGATTTTGTCACCATGATTGGAAGTGACGAGGACGATAATATCTGGATATCGGTAGAAAACCAGGGGTTGTTCTGCTATAAACCGGATGAAGGGAGGTTGCTGAACCATCTGCACGATTCGGGACTGCCCAATGTAACCCGCTTTTGGCTGAATGGGAATACGTGTTGGCTGGCCTTGTATGCGGATAATCTTTACTATACGAAAGCTGACTTTGAAACTCCTCTGCAGCCTTTCAAGGATGCGGAAGGAAATGAGATTTTCAAGAATGATATTATCAACTGGCAGGTCAGCGGACCCCATAATTGTGTGTATATCGCTTCGCTGAACGGGTTGACAGAGATAAACCAGACTACCGGCAAGACGCGGAAGCTGCTGAACACCTATGTGAGGGCTTTGCAGTTCAAATCTGACAACGAGCTGTGGGTGGGCGCAGAGTCCGGCTTGTATATTTACAATCTGACGAATGACAAGATTACCCATTTGACCGTTCCCGACCAGGATGATTCGTATGCATTATCGGACAATGCTATTTATTCGCTCTGCTGCGACAAGGAGAACGGCATGTGGATAGGGTCTTATTTCGGTGGAGTGAACTATTGCCCTTATCAGTGGACTTATTTCGAGAAGTTCTATCCGAGAGACAATCTCAGGCATTTCGGCCGTCGTGTACGGGAAATCTGTGAAAGTAATGATGGCACCTTGTGGATAGGTACCGAAGACAAAGGCTTGTTCAATTACAATCCGGAAAACGGAAAGATAGAGCCTTTTGAGCATCCGGCCATTTATCAGAATGTCCACGGCCTTTGCCTGGACGGGGATGATTTGTGGGTAGGTACGTTCTCCGGTGGTCTGAATCGGGTGAATCTTCGGACCAGGCAGGTGAAACATTATGCCAAGGGTGAGAGTGAGAATTCCATGGTCGCCAATGACGCCTTTACCATTTGCAGGACCACTACGGGAGACGTGTGGATAGGCACCACGTCCGGTCTGTTGAAGTACAATCGCTCCACAGATGACTTTACCCGGATTCCTCAGCTGAAGAATATGTTTACTTATAACATTCTGGAGGACTTCAACGGAAATCTGTGGTTTGCTACTTTTTCTAATGGAGTGTTCTGCTACAATGTAAGAAGCCAGCAGTGGAGGAATTATCTGTCTAATGAGAATGATTCGACCTCTCTTCCCTACAATAAGGTAATCAGTATCTACGAAGACAGCAGGAAGCGTCTGTGGTTCATGACGCTGGGTGAGGGCTTTTGCCGCTACAATCCGGAAACGGACAATTTTACCCGTTATGACATGTCGAAAGGATTTCCGAGTAATACCATCTACAAGATGGTCGAGGACAAGCGGGGAAACTTATGGATTACTTCCAATTATGGTCTGGTCTGCTTCAATCCCGATACGGAGAGCAAACATGTCTATACCACGGCAAACGGGCTGCTGAGCAACCAGTTTAATTTCCAGTCCGGTTACATTGACAAGAAGGGACGCATCTATTTAGGTAGTATCAACGGATTCATAGCCTTTGACCCGGAAACTTTTGTGGAGAACACTTTTCTCCCTCCCGTAGTGATTACAGATTTTTATCTGTTCAACAAACGGCTTTCGGTGGACAGTCCGGATTCTCCTTTGGAGAAGAGCATCACCTATGCGGATGAGATAGAGCTGGATGCCGACCAGAATTCTTTCTCTTTCCAGGTTGCGGCCCTGAGTTACCAGGCACCCGAAATGAATGGTCTTGAATGTAAGCTGGAAGGCTTTGACCGCGACTGGTATACGGTAGGACGGAATTCCATCATCAACTATTCAAACCTTCCTTATGGAAGCTATACATTGCGTATAAAGGGTTCCAACAGCGATGGCAAGTGGAACGCGACGGAACGTGTGCTCGACATCCATATCCGTCCTCCTTTCTATCTCTCCACTTGGGCGTATGCTGTTTATACGGTATTGGCGTTATGCTCACTGGCTGCCATAATCATCTATTTCAGAAAACGGACCCGGCAGAAGCATCAGCAGGCTATGGACAAGTTTGAGCGGGAAAAGGAACGGGAGTTGTATACTGCGAAGATAGACTTCTTCACGAATGTGGCGCATGAGATACGTACACCGCTTACACTGATAAAGAGTCCGCTCGAGAATGTATTGGCTTCCCGTTCTGTTTCGGATGACATCAGGGATGATTTGGAGACCATGGAACTGAATACCAACCGGCTGCTCGACTTGGTGAACCAGTTGCTGGACTTCCGGAAGACGGAGACGCAAGGCTTCCAATTGAATTTTGTGGAATGTGACGTGTCTGAGCTCTTACAAAAGACGTATAAGCGTTTCAAGCCTTTGGCACGTGAAAGGGGGCTGGCATTGAGTATAGAGACTCCCGAAAGCTTGTATGCTTCGGTTGATAGGGAAGGGCTTACCAAGATTATCAGCAATCTGCTGACCAATGCGATAAAGTATTCGGAGACCTATATACGCATCAGGCTATATTCGGAAGGTGAAAGACTGCTGCTTTCTGTATGCAATGACGGCCTTGTCATTCCGGTAGAGATGCGCGAGGAGATTTTCAAGCCGTTCATCCAGTATAAAACCGGTACCTTGCGCTCTGTGCCCGGCACCGGTATCGGGCTTGCACTTGCCCGTTCATTGGCCGAACTCCATGAGGGTACGTTGTGCATGGAAGATTCGATGGAGAACAACTGTTTCCTGCTGTCACTTCCGTTGAAGCACGAGCAGACGGTGGCTATGGAGCATAAAGAACCGGTAACGGGCGGGGAATCCTCTGAGGAAAGTGGTGCAGGTACTGCCTTGGAACAGCACCGGTATACTCTTTTGGTGGTGGAAGACAGTCTGGAAATGCAGGCATTTGTTGTGAAACAGCTCTCTTCGGAATATCGTGTGCTGACTGCCGTGAATGGGGTGGAAGCTTTGAAGGTGTTGAAGGAACATACTGTAAATCTTGTCATTTCAGACATTATGATGCCCGAGATGGATGGATTGGAGCTGTGCGAGCATCTGAAGTCCGAGCTTGACTATAGCCATATACCGATTATCCTGCTTACGGCGAAGACGACCCTTCAAGCCAAAATAGAGGGAATGAAGCTGGGGGCTGACGTATATATAGAGAAACCTTTCTCCGTGGAATATCTGAAAGTTTGTGTGGCCAATCTGCTGAACAACCGTGAGAAGCTACGGGCTTCTTTTGTCAATTCTCCTTTTGTGCAGACGGGCAGTATGGCAATGACAAAGGCAGATGAATCTTTCCTTAAAACATTGAAGGAAGTGGTGGTTGCCAATATGCAGAATCCAGATTTCTGTCTGGATGATATGGCAAGCCTGCTGAACATGAGCCGGTCGAGCCTGAACCGGAAGATAAAGGGCATATTGGATATGACTCCCAATGACTACATCCGCCTGGAGCGGTTGAAGAAAGCGGCGCAGCTTTTTAAAGGAAGGAGAGTGTAAAATCAATGAGGTTTGCTATATGACCGGCTTCAATACTCCTTCCTATTTCACCAAGTGCTTCCAAAAACAATTTGGTATTCTGCCCAAAGACTTCGTGAAATGATAGCATGGAATGCTTGCTAAATATAACAATCCAATCAAATGCCCCTGAGAGACATCTCAGGGGCATTTTTTGGATTTATAATTGCATAGATTGAAGCGATATTTGCATTAATTTTAGCTTTATGCGGATATATTTGCATCCGAAAACCAACAATTTATAATACTATGACCCCTATGCCTATGACGTAACAAATCCTAATCAATGTTCTATGATTGGCAGAAGTGACTAATCACTTTCTGCAGTGTATTTAAAAGCGGACGTTAGTTTCCGCATAGTTTTAAAATCTAATTCTATAAAAAATGATCAAGAAAATCTTATTCTTATTCTTTGTTGTGTTTGCAGCTACCGCTTATTCACAAGATGTGACCATAACGGGAACGGTGACGGATGCAAATAGTGAGCCTTTGGTGGGCGTGAATGTATTGGTGAAGGGTACTACCACGGGTGCCATTACCGATATTGACGGTAATTTCTCAGTGAGTGGAAAGAAAGGAAGTACACTCGTTTTTTCTTATATCGGTATGCTTACGCAGGAAGTTGTCTATAAGGGAACTGCCTTGCGCGTGGTGATGAAAGATGATTCGAAAGCACTGGAAGAAGTGGTTGTCATCGGTTATCAGACTGTGAAGAAGTCCGACTTGACTGGAGCGGTTGCTGTTGTTGATACCAAGGAAATGAAGAAAAGCGCTGCAGGAACACTGGTCAGCCAGATGCAGGGTTTGGCAACCGGTATTAACGTACGCAGTAGCGGTAGGGCGGGCGAAGATGCCTCTATTGAAATTCGCGGTGTCGGTTCTTTGAGTAATAACTCTCCGTTGTGGGTAATTGATGGTATGATTACAGATCCGGGAGTTGACTTCAACCCTGCAGATGCAGAATCCATCCAGATTCTGAAGGACGCTTCTGCTGCTGCCATCTACGGTTCGCGTGCTGCCAATGGTGTGATTATCGTTACTACCAAGAAGGGTACGAAAGGTCCCATGAAGGTGAATGTAAGCGTAAAGGAAACATTGGAATGGAGCCCGAAATTTGATTTGATGAATGCGGCAGAATATATCAAGTATAATGATATTGCCTATAATGAAGCTATCAAAGATGGCATTGCTACTGTAAACAGCACTCAGAAACACTCACAGTATGATACCAACTGGCAGGATGAAGTGTTGAAGACCGCATTGGTGCAGGACTACAACGTATCACTCTCCGGTGGCGGTGACTCCGGTAGTTATTTTGTATCAGCCGGCTACTATAACAATGACGGCGTTTCTTATGGAAATACTTTCGACCGTTATAGCTTCCGTGTCAATACACAAGGTAAAAAGGGCTGGTTCTCTTTTGGTGAAAACTTGGCTTATTCACTCACAAACACAGACCCGAACCAGACCAATACCTACAATGACTTTTTGCGTATGATGCCTACTATTCCTATCTATGATGAGAATAATCCGGGTGGATATGGCTATGGTGATGCTGCCAAATACAATACTTTTGGTGTGAACCCGATTGCCCGTGAAGATTTGGAATACCGTCATTTCCGCCAGAATCGTTTGAATGGTTCTTTATGGTTGGAATTCAAGCCTTTCGAATTCCTTTCTTATAAATTCAATGGTGGTATTGACCTTTATTTCTATGAGAACTCATGGTTCCGTGGAGAAGGTAACTGGACTCAGAATCAGGAACACCGTGATCCGGAAAGCCAGAAGGCACGTGACAACACCTACAACATGTTGATTGAGCACACGTTGAACTTCAATAAGGATTTTGGTAAGCATCATGTGGATGCCGTGGTCGGTACTACTTACCAGCACCATGAGTGGGAAGGTTTGTGGGCTTCCCGTCTGAACTTTCCGATGACGGGTAACGGCGATTACTTTACAGTTTTGAATGCAGGACAGAGCAATCAGCAGAATTCAAACAGCATCAGCGAGAATGCGATGATTTCTTATTTGGGACGTGCAAACTACGTTTATGATGATAAATACTATCTGACTGCCACTTTCCGTCGTGACGGTACTTCTCGCTTGGCTAAGGAAAACCGCTGGGGCAATTTCCCCTCATTCTCCGGTGCCTGGAGAATTTCAAAGGAGGAATTCTTTGATGTGCCTTGGATTAATGACTTGAAAATTAGAGGTAACTGGGGTCGTCTTGGTAACTCTTCCATTGGTGATTGGGATTATATCGGAACTATCAACCAGAGTATTGTAACTGTATTCGGTGGTGCTATTGTTCCGGGTTCTACTCAGGTGAAACTGGTGAATGCAGGTCTTGTTTGGGAAACAAAAGAAACGGTGAATGTAGGTTTTGATGCCAGTTTCCTGAACCAACGCCTGACTGTCAGTGCGGAATATTATAATTCAAAAACCAGTGACGTATTGGCTGAGACTCCGATTGCCATTTCTACCGGTAATCAAGGAGGCTCTCCGTGGAAAAATGCTGCCAGCTTGCGCAACAAGGGCTTCGAGTTTACATTTGGTTGGAAAGACCAGATTTCAGGCTTTAAGTACAGCGCTTTACTGAATGTGACTACGATGGATAACGAAGTTCTGAGCTTGGGACGGGATGGGTCGGAAAGAAACTTTATTGATTCCGGTCAAGCCAGAACAGAGCCGGGAAGGTCGTTGGCCGAATTCTATCTGAGAAAAACAGACGGCATCTTCCGGACACAAGAGGAAATAGACAATTATGTGACGAAAGGTAACCATGTACCGGGACCTAATGAAGATAAAGTACCTGCCGGTACACCGATCATGATTGAAGGGAAACGTCCGCAATTGGGAGACGTTAAGTATCTTGATTTAAATGATGACGGTCAAATTACTGATATTGACCGTGATTATTGTGGTAGTCCATGGGCCAAGATGCAAATGTCGTTGGTATTGAATGCAGAGTGGAAGAACTTCGATTTCAGTATGATGTGGAACGGTCAATTTGGCAATAAGATATACAACGTATCCCGTTGGCAAGGACGTCTGTTTGCAGACAACTCCAACTATATCCGCTTTGAGAAGGGCGAAGAGCCTTATCAGGTGAATCCTAACTCCAATACCCCACGTATCATTTACGGTGACTTCCGCAACTCGCGTGATGCCGACCGTTTCCTGGAGAATGGTTCTTACTTCCGTATGAAGAATATCTCTATCGGTTATAATTTCAAGCAGAAGTGGCTGACCAACTTGGGCGTTGAGAAACTCCGTCTGTTTGCTACCGGTAGCAACTTGATTACTATTACCGGATATTCCGGTCTGGATCCTGACTTCAAGGGTGCGAATTCCGTTTGGAACAGTGGTACGGACAGCTTTGCTTATCCCAATACCCGTTCGGTGATGTTTGGATTGGATTTGACCTTTTAACTTATAAATCAGTTTGTAAATTATGAAAAAGATATATAATGGATTAATGCTCGCAGGTGCCTTGACATTGTGCACTGGATGCAGTTCTAGTTTATTGGATATTGATAATCCCAATGAAGTGACCAACGATACTTATTGGAATAAGCCGGAAGATGCTACAGCTGGTGTAAATGCCTGCTACAGTTTTCTTTATAAGGAAGGTACTTGGATGCGTTGGCTCTCTTTTCGCTACGATTTGACCTCGGACGAGGGATGGAGTTCTTCTCCTTGGATTGAATTGGGTGACTGGACACGTTTTCTTTACAACAATTATAATTTTTACGAAGGCAACAATATACATTGGGAACATTTCTACGTAGGTATTTTCCGTTGCAACCAAGTGTTGAGTCATGTGCCTAATATTGAAATGGACGAGACTACAAAGAACCAGGTATTGGCACAAGCTTCTTTCTTACGTGCAATGTGGTATTTTCAGGTAAATCTGTTGTGGGACAAAGGAACGATGCCTTTGGAACCTAAAGATGCCAATTATATTCCGGAAGACGCTTCCGAGCAGGAAATATGGGATCAAGTGGAGAAAGACTTGCTGTTTGCTATGGATTATCTTCCTGAATCTTGGGGATGCTGCCAATTTTGGGGACGTGCCACCAAAAGGCGCTGCCAAAAGCATTGTTGGGCAAGGCCTATATGCAACAACATAAGTATGACAAGGCGAAGGAACAATTGCAATGGCTGATTGATAAAGAGGGCTCTTTGTACGATCTTATCGCCAATCGTGAAGATAATTTCACTGACTTGGATGAGAACAACAAGGAAGGTATCTTTGAAATTCAGTTCGATGACCAAAACAAGGGTGGTACGGGTAATGATGCCAGTATGGCATTCGGTTTCCAGCGTACTCAGTTCTATGCTCCGAGTGGTATAGGTTGGGGAGATGGTAAGGCACGTCGCTGGTTGGTAGATGAGTTCTTGAAAGAGAAACGTATTGACGGAAAGAATGACTTGCGTTTGTATGGTAGTATTCTGTACCGTGGATTCTCACAAGACTTCCCCGATCAACCGAAGAAATATTATGGATTTGAAAATGCCGATTGGAATGACGGTTGGGGAACTGACCCGGAAGACTGCTACATACGTAAATACAATACTGCTTACTATCGTGATGCAGAAGATTACTTTGCCCGTAACAACTATCGTATCATGCGTTATGCAGATATCTTGATGAACTACGCAGAATGTCTTGTTGAAACGGGTACTAATCCTGCCGATGCTGCTGTTTATGTGGATAAGGTAAGAGAACGTGCCGGTCTGGCCAAGTTGAAAGACAGTCAGTGGAAAGACTGCCTGAGTTCTAAAGATGCCTTTATCAAGCGCCTGCAGATGGAACGTACTTTGGAACTCTGTTTCGAAGGTTGGCGTTGGGCTGACTTGAAGCGTTGGGGATTACTTGATTCTCAGGCTGGAATTGATGAGCTGAAAGCCCGTGACAAGGACTTCAATAACTTCATCGTCGGTAAGCACAGACGTTTGCCCATTCCGAGAGATGAAGTGATGAACAGCACGGTAGGTGGTGTTGCACATCTTACTCAGAATCCTAACTATTAATAACTAAAGAAGGCTATGCCTGGAAGCCTGTTCTCATTCAGGATGCTTCCGGCATAGCCTTTTCTTTCTTAAATCTTATACCATATGCTTGTCTGTAAAAAACTACTATTACCATTCGCTTTTGCTTGCTGCGGCAGCTTGTTTGCGCAGAACATCCAGAATCCGGTACTTCCGGGAGTGGCGGATGCCGGCGTAATGAAATATAATGGCAAATATTATATTGGCGGGGTCCGTACAAACGGGGATTTCTATGTATCCGATGACCTGGTTCATTGGGGGAAACCTATCCATGTCGTATCCATGGACAATGACTGGACCAGAGGCAGCGGAGCCGGAGATGACCAGATTCATGCCAATGACATGTTCTATCTGAATGGAGATTTTCATTTGTACTGGTCAGTCAATTATTGGGGAAAGGACAAGCATGCCGTTCACATTGTACATGCGCAGAGCAAAGATGTCTTGGGCGCTTATACAGAACCGAACAAGAAGACATGGATGGATAACCGTATCGACCCCCAAAATATTCAGAGATGATGATGGACAACTATACATGTATATGGTACGTTTACTGATGGAAATACCATATGGGGACGTAAAATGAAGAACCCGGCAGAATTTGCCGGCGAACCGGTGTGCCAGTTCGCCTCATTGCCGGATACATGGGAAACGATGGATAACAGAGTAGCGGAGGGACCGTGGGTCATGAAGTATAGAGACCGCTACTATATGATGTATAATGCCAACCACACCTCTACAGAGTGGGGCAATTATCAGTTGGGAGTTGCTGAGGCAGACTCTCCTTTAGGTTTTCAAAATGGTAATAAATATAGCTATCCGGTTGTAGGCTGCAATCAGACACAACTGGAGGAGAAGCAAGTGGATTTATTGCGGTATGGCCGCACGTATGAGCCGTTGTTTGCTTATACGGAGAGCAAACCGGGAAGCGATTGGACAAAAGCGACCTACGATGACTCCGGCTGGGCGAAGGGGGAGACCGGCTTTTCGTCCCGTGAAGTGAAAGGTTCCACCACCCGGCATCTGGGTACCTTGTGGAATACGCCCTCCTTATGGTTGCGAAAGACTTTCTCTGCCGGTAGCGAAACCGGCAATCTGGCATTGCGTGTCGCTCACGACGGAGATACCCGGATTTATCTGAACGGAACACTTGTCTACGAGAAGCAGGGGCGTGATTATTGTATCGTGAACCTGGACAAGAAGCTGCGTGCTGCTTTGAAGGAAGGCACGAATCTGCTTGCCGTAGAAACAAACAAGGGACGTTCGCAATTCTTCGACGTTTCTCTGTTCGATATGAAAGACGGCATTGCCGACGATATTCTGATGACTCCCGGGCAGCCCAATATTCTGAGAGGCCCCAACGGATTTGAATGGTGGCTGATTTATATGGCAAACAAGAACAATGAGCATCGGGGACAATATATCAACCGTGTCCAGTTCTTCGACAAGACATTGTTTGTGGATGGTATCACCAGCCCCCGCACGATGGGTTATCATCCCGAACCTTCGATGCCTACCTTTGCGGGCAAAGGCGAGACAGCTTCGTTCGGTGTGTTGCAACAAGTACAGCCGTCCGTGGCTTACTTGTTCGAGACGGGAGTCAAGACCGAGGGTGGAGCCGGCGTCATTGCTTGGTGGAAGGATGCAGATAACTGTGCCTATGTAGGTTTGGATGCCGAGAACCGGAGTTGGTACCTGCGTACACTTGTCGGCGGTAAAGAAAATAAGGAATCCTATGCCCTGCCTGAAGATTTCCGTTGGGGTGTGTACCATCATCTGCGCATTGAGCGTAATGGTGGCTGTCTGAAAATTTGGCTGGATGAGATTCCCACACCGGGAAAACATGTCTTTGCAGAGGCTCTTCCGACGGAAGAAGCGGGTGTTCCCGGAGTATTTGACGAGACAAAGTCTGCCTTGTTCGAAGGGGCTACCTATACCATCGGCTTCGATGATGTGCATTTCCAGCTTTCGGGGAATGAGGAGTTGTTGAAGGGCGATTTCTTGAACGATTATGAATTCAGCTTCCAGTTGTCCGGCTTGTCCGGACAAGACAAGGCAGGAAGCTATCCGGTTTATGTGGATAAGGATAACTATGTGAAGGCTCAGTTCGATGGCATCACCCGTATGCTTGAGGTGACAGCCGTGAAGAAAGGGAAAACTGCCTGGAAGAAGGAATTCCCGTTGGGATGCCTGCAAACGCTCTATCCGGATGTGAAGTATACCGACTTCATTGAGAAAGGTTATCGTTTTGCCGCACCTGCATGGTTGGATACAATTTACCTGAATCGTCACGAAGCAGGCAATAAATCCGAATTTGTGGATGACATGTTCGGCAAGTTCGACATAGAATACCTGAATGGCGGCGAATGGCATCCGATAGAAAACAAAGATAGGGGGATAGCAGAACATCCTGCATATAATTATTGTACCTTTACTCCGGTAAAGGCAGAAGGCATCCGCTTCATCAACAAGGAGGCGGAGGATTTGGAACGCCATATCTATAAGATAGGTGTACATGAATTGTGGAAGGAATCCTATAATTTTCGTGCCGTGCGTCGTGCAGACAAGCTGTATCTGTTTGTCGACGGCAGGGAGCTGGGAGCTTTGGATATACGCTACCCTGCATCCCGCATCGGATTCTGTTCGGAGGGCGGCTCTCCGGTTTATAGTGGTACGTTGTATTATCATGTAGGGCAGAGGCGCGATTAGACGCAATCGTGGGATGTGCCGTTCCGTATATATGTAATGAAAGATGTATATAGAAGCCGGTGCTTGTATTTCCTTGTGAATCAGTGTGATGGACTGGGGTGATTCAGTATACGACTGAATGTATTTCAGTATACGATTGAATAGGATTCAGTATACGACTGAATAGGGTTCAATATACGGGTGTAACGGAACATCTTCTTGAAAGTAAATATTTATCATCATAACAATTGTTTAAGAAAGAATCATGAAAAAGAATTTTATATGTATGTATCTGTTTCTGTTGGCCACGCTGGCTTCCTGCCAGTCCTGCTCTTCAGACTATAAGGATGTGGACGATATTGTTGTCGAAGGAGTTGAAACGCCGGTGCTTTTGGGCGACCCGTTCATCATGTTGCACGATGGCACTTACTATGCCTATGGCACCCATGCGGATGAAGGCATCGAAGTCTATACCTCCGATGATTTGAAAACTTGGAAGTATAAGGGCATGGCGCTCCAGAAGAAGGATGTCTGGGCCGACCGCTGGTTCTGGGCACCGGAGGTCTACGAAGTGAACGGGAAGTTCTATATGTATTACTCGGCAGACGAGCATATCTGTGTGGCAACAGCAGACTCACCTGCAGGACCATTTACCCAAAGTAAGAAGGAACCGATGATTGCCGATGAGAAATGCATTGACAACTCTCTGTTTATTGATGATGACGGCACGCCTTATCTCTTCTTCGACCGTTTCAACGACGGGCTCAACATCTGGGTGGCCGAATTGGAGAAAGACCTCATGACTATCAAAAAGGAGACCATGCACCCTTGCATCCACGTCTCTCAGGCATGGGAGGAGGTATGGCCCCGTGTGAATGAAGGCCCGTTTGTCATCAAGCGTAATGGGCTCTACTATATGACCTATTCTGCCAATAGCTATGAAAGTCCTTTCTACGGCATAGGTTGCGCCACAGCTACCGATTTGATGGGTACTTGGACCAAATACGAGGAGAATCCTTTGCTGCAGAAACCCGGAGAACTGGTTGGAGTGGGGCACAGTGCCACCTTCACAGACAAGGCAGGCAAGCTTCGTATCGTTTTCCATGCCCATAAAGACAAGAGTAGTATCCACCCACGTGCCATGTACATCAGTGACGTTTCTTTCGAGAAAGTGGACGGTGTGGACCGCATGAGAATCAGCAAGGACTATATGACGCCCAAAATAGTAAAATAAGAGATGGATATGAAAAAGAATTATATATTGCTACTGTTGCTTTGTCTTTGCTTTGCAGGATGCAAGGAGAAGACGGTTGTAGAATCAGACTATCTGCCGATTGCCGACCCTTACGTAATGCTTTACGAAGGTAAGTATTATGCTTACGGCACTGGAGGTACGGTAGAAGGAGAAGGCTTTGCCTGCTTCTCTTCCGATGACTTGAAAAACTGGACGCGTGAAGGCCAGGCGTTGTCGGCCGCAGATTCCTACGGTACGTGGGGATTCTGGGCGCCGGAGGTCTACTACATCGAATCGAAAAAGAAGTTTTATCTGTTCTACTCCACCGAGGAGCATATCTGCGTGGCAACGGCAGATGTTCCCCAAGGCCCGTTCCGTCAGGAAGTGAAGCAGCCGATATGGGATGAGAAGAGTATCGATACCTCTCTATTCATTGATGATGACGGTACGCCTTACCTTTATTTCGTGCGTTTTACAGATGGCAACGTTATTTGGGTGGCAGAGATGAACGATGATTTGACCGGCATTAAGCAGGAAACGCTGACGGAGTGCATTAAGGTGGGAGAGCCTTGGGAGCTTTCGCAGGACAAGCCCGCCAGGGTTGCCGAAGGTCCTTCCGTCTTGAAGAAAGAGGATGTATATTACCTGGTTTATTCGGCCAATCACTTTGAAAGCAAGAACTACGGTGTGGGCTACGCCACTTCGGACAGCCCGATGGGACCGTGGAAGAAATACGAGGGAAACCCTATTCTGCAACGTGCCGACGGCTTGACGGGCACCGGACACGGAGCGCCCTTCCGCTGCAAGGACGGCAGTTGGAAGTATATTTTCCATGCACACTGGGATTCTGTGAAGGTACAGCCGCGCACTTCGTACATCAAGGATTTTGCCATTTCCGACCAGGGAACGGTTTCCATCGGCGGCACTCTTGTCCGTCCGCAGGTATTGGGCAGTACATCACCCGAAAAGTAAAATGAAAGAATGAAAAGAATACATTGTATGAAGAAGTTTCTTGTATTATCAGTGTTATGCAGTCTGATAGCCTGTTCCTCGTCATCGGCTACGAAAGAGGATAAACCGGAAGAACAACAGCCGAAGAATGTTTATCGCAATCCGGTGATAGATTATAGTTTGCCAGACCCTTCTGTCATTGAGGGAGATGACGGATACTACTATCTGTATGCCACCGAGGACATACGCAATCTGCCGATTCACCGTTCCAGGAACCTGGTGGATTGGGAGTATGTAGGTACTGCCTTTACCGACCGTACGCGGCCTGATTTTGAGCCGAACGGCGGTTTGTGGGCGCCGGACATCAACAAGATAGGTGATAAATACGTGCTCTATTATTCTATGTCTGTTTGGGGAGGCGAGTTAACTTGCGGCATCGGTTGTGCTACTGCCGATAAGCCTGAGGGACCTTTTACGGACCACGGAAAGATGTTCCGCAGCAATGAAATCAATGTACAGAACTCCATCGACCCTTTCTATATAGAGGATGGAGGGAAGAAATATCTTTTCTGGGGCAGTTTTCGAGGAATCTATGCGATTGAACTGTCTGATGACGGACTCTCTCTGAAGGACGGCGCCACACCGCAGCAAGTGGCAGGAACCGCTTACGAAGGTACCTATATTCACAAGAAGGACGGGCATTACTACTTCTTCGCTTCCATAGGAAGTTGTTGTGAGGGATTGAAGAGTACTTACACTACTGTTGTAGGCCGTTCAGATAATCTTTTCGGCCCCTATGTCGACAAGAATGGCGGTAGCATGATGGATAACAAGCACGAAGTGCTGATTCAGAAAAGCAATTCCTTTGTGGGTACCGGTCATAATTCGGAGATTGTGACGGACAATGCCGGCAATGACTGGTTCTTCTATCATGCGGTGAGCACAAAGAAGCCTGAAGGCCGTGTATTGATGTTGGATAAGATTAGCTGGGAAGACGGATGGCCGACGGTAGAAGGCTCCGTTGCATCCACGGAAGCGGAGAAACCGAAATTCTGACAAGTATGAAGAAATCTATTTTAATCTCCTTGTTGGCCCTATTGATGATGGGCTGTCAAGTATCGGGTGGCAGTTCCTTGAAAGTGGAGGAAACCACTGTTGAAATGCGGAAGAATCCCGAAGGAGTAGCTGTATCGGCTCCCCGTTTCTCATGGCAACTGGTAACCGGCAAGCAGGATGTGATGCAGACTGCTTATCAGATTGAAGTGGCGGACTCGGACAAGGGTTTGCAGACCGGCTCCGGGCTGGTATGGAACAGTGGTCGTGTGGAGTCTGGCCAATCGGTGCTAGTGAAGTACGCAGGGGCGTCTTTGGAGTCGGGACAGAAATATTGGTGGCGTGTCACTGTATGGACAAATACCGGTGACAAGGCGCAAAGTAGTATCCAATATTGGTCAATGGCTTTGCTGGACAGTTCGGACTGGAAAGCCGGCTGGATTGGACTGAACGACAGTACAAACTTGAAACTGGACGGTGAGCGGACCATCCTTCCGGCACGTTATCTGCGGAAGGAGTTTGATTTGCCGTCACAGCCGAAGCGTGCAGTCCTTTATGTTTCGGGAGTAGGCTCTTCCGTATGCTATATGAATGGCGAGAGGATTGGAAATGATGTATTCGGTCCTTTGCCTACCTGGTACGATGCTTCTGTATCTTATCTGACCTATGATGTCACCCCCTTGTTGAAGTCCGGTACCAATGCGATAGGCGTGGCTCTGGGCAACGGCCGCTATTTTTCCATGCGCGCCAATGGGATGGTAGGTTTTGGTTTGCCCCGTCTCATGGCGCAGTTGAATATAGAGTGCGACAATGGTGAGACGGTGTCGGTAGTCAGCGATGATTCCTGGAAAGCGACGAACCACGGTCCTATAACTGCGAACAACGAATTTGACGGTGAACATTACGATGCCCGCTTGGAATTGGGTAAATGGACGGAAAGCGGCTATGATGATTCCGGATGGCAGTTGGCCGAACGGATGGAGGCTCCCAAAGGAAAACTTGTGGCACAGCTCTCTCCGAGTCTGAAGGTGATGGAGGAGATAAAGCCAATATCCGTTAAATCGGTAGGTGATGGAAGATATATCGTGGATATGGGGCAGAATATGGTAGGAATACAGCAGGTGAAACTGCGTGGCAAGAAGGACAAGCCCATTACTATGCGTTTTGCCGAAGTGCTGAAGGACAATGGTACGGAACTGTATCTTGACAACCTGCGCAGTGCCCTTGTCACGGATATTTATACTCCTGCCGCTGACGGTGAGTTTGTTTGGGAACCGTTGTTTGTTTACCATGGTTTCCGTTTTATGGAAATATCCGGTTTGGACTATGAACCGGCAGCGGATGATTTCACCGGTAAGGTGGTGTATGATGAAATGGCAACGAACGGTACGTTCGAGACTTCTGAGGAGTTGATTAACAGACTTCACAAGAATGCCTATTGGGGAATCCGTGGAAACTATCGCGGTATGCCTACCGACTGCCCCCAGCGTGATGAACGTCTTGGATGGCTGGGCGACCGCACTACTGGTGCCTATGGTGAAAGTTTCATTTTCGGCAATGCCTTGATGTATAAGAAGTGGCTGGTGGATATAGAAGAGTCCATGAATGAAAATGGAAGTATCTCTGTGGTATCTCCCCGTTACTGGACCATCTTCCATGATGACGTGACTTGGCCGGCTGCCTATTTTTACGTAGCCGACATGCTTTACCGCCAGTTTGGCGATGATAGCTCCATCAAAGGGCGCTATCCGTCCATGAAGCGCTGGGTAAACCACATGACGGAGACCAAAATGAAGGACTATATTCTGGTGAAGGATGAATACGGGGATTGGTGCATGCCTCCCGAGTCGCCGGAGCTGATTCATTCGGAGGACCCTGCCCGGAAGACGAACGGCGAAGTGCTGAGTACAACGGTGTTTTACAGCATTCTGCAACTGATGGAGAAGTTCGCGCAAATGAACGGACTTCCGGCAGATGCTGAAGAGTATGCAGCACTTGCCATTAAGGTCAAGGACGCTTATAACAAGAAATTCTTCAATACTGAGACTGCACAGTATGACAACAATACGGTGACGGCAAACCTGCTTTCCCTTAGACTGGGCCTGGTTCCCGACGGATATGAAGATAAAGTATTTGCCAATGTCGTGGAGAAGACGGAAAAAGACTGTAAGGGACATGTCAGTGCCGGTGTGCTTGGCATCCAGCATCTGATGCGCGGACTTACCGAGTACGGTGGACTGGAACTTGCCTATAAGATAGTGACCAATGACACTTATCCCTCATGGGGCTACATGATTAAGAAGGGTGCAACCACCATTTGGGAATTATGGAATGGTGACACGGCAAATCCGGCGATGAATTCAAGAAACCATGTGATGCTTTTGGGAGATCTGCTGATATGGTTCTATGAGGATCTTGCCGGCATAAAGAATACTCCCGCTTCCGTCGGGTTCAAGCAGATTCTGATGGAACCGGTATTCCCGGAAAAACTGAATTATGTGAATGCTTCGCATGTATCGCCTTATGGCAGAATAGGAAGTTCCTGGAAACGTGATGGCAATAAGCTGGAGTGGAACGTTGAGATTCCTGCCAATACAACCGCTACGGTCAAGCTGCCGCTTGACTTCCATGTACAGGTAGATGCCGGTCAGGCGGGGATTCATTCCGTGGAGGAGGCTGACGGTAAGCTGGTAGTCGAATTGGGCTCCGGCAAGTATGTATTCATGTCTGAATGATATTTTTCTAACAACAATAAAACAGATGTAACTATGAGACTAAAAAGATTGTTTTTGGGGTAATGCTTTTGGTGGGCATTACGGGTGCCGGAGCGGCAAATGCTGCTCCGGAAGACATCTCTGCTTCTATTTCCTTGAAAGTGCCGGGGAATGATGCCAAGCAATATCCGCTGGCCTTGCAGAAGATGCAGGATGGTATGTACAGCTGCCGGGCTTCGGAAAAGTTACCGTTGGACATCATCCGCCAGGTGGTGGACAAGGATGGCAAACAGCGCATTACCGTCACACTCAAGGCGCTGGAAAATGTGTATTTCAACTACGGGGAACAGATAAAGACCGGTTACAAGCATTCAGACTGCCAGTTCTACATGCCGGGCTTCTGGTATCGCCGCAACCTGCGTTCGCCGAAGGAAGCTCCTTCTTTCCACACATCGGACAGTTGGCTGGTGCGTGAGGACCGTTTGAGCACTCCGCTGACGGCAGCTTTCAATCCGGCAAGTGGTACGTCCATGTCGGTTATCCGTATTGACAAGTTCGACAAGGAAGCTTTGACCACTCATAAGGAGGGAGAGGTAATCTTGTCCGGTGAGACTTCCATCGGATATACCGGTTTCTGCAATGTGGATGGTATGACTGTCTTGGCATACGGTTTCCCCTATAAGGAAGCACCGAAGACATATATCCGCAAATTGACGTTGGCTCCTGCCGTTGAGGCTTTCCAGTTGCTGCGTAAGGGCGACAGCATCTCCATGACTTGGGAGGTGTCCGAAAGGAATGCTGCCGATTTCTCGGAATGCGTACAGCGCACCTGGGAGTATTGTTATGACACTAACCGCCCGAAACCGGTTGACACACCTTACACGGTAGACCGCATGAAGGAGGTGATGAGCAACTTCTTTGTGGAAAGCTATGTCAGCAATACCCCCACTCATTATTACTCCGGTGTAGAGTTGGAGACTGCTACTTGTGCCAATACCGATGTTGCCGAAGTGGGCTTTGTGGGACGTACGTTGCTGAACGCTTTCAATGCTTTGGAGTATGGCAAACAGCAGAATCGCCAAGACCTGGTGGATAATGCCAACCATATCTTTGACACTTATCTCCAGAATGGTTTTTCGCCTGCCGGTTTCTTCAACGAAGTGGTACACTACAACCGCGGCTTCAAGGAAACCAGACATAGCATCCGCCGTCAGTCCGAGGGAGTGTATGCCATCTTGAACTATTTGAACTATGAGAAACAGCAGAAGCGTAAACACCCCGAATGGGAGAAACGCATCAGGGGCATGCTGGACAGCTTCCTCAAGTTGCAGAACGAGGACGGCAGCTTCCCGCGCAAGTTCAAGGATGATTTCTCTATCGTGGATGCCAGCGGTGGTAGCACGCCTTCGGCAACATTGCCTTTGGTGATGGCGTCCAAGTATTTCAAGGACAAACGTTATCTGGCAAGCGCCAAGCGTACGGTAGACTATCTGGAGAAGGAACTGATATCCAAAGCCGATTATTTCTCTTCTACGCTGGATGCCAACTGCGAGGACAAGGAAGCCTCCTTGTATGCTGCTACGGCTGCTTATTACCTGGCTTTGGTTACCAAAGGAGAAGAGCGTGCACACTATGCCGGTCTGGCAAAGAAAGCCGCTTATTTTGCTTTGTCGTGGTATTATACTTGGGATGTTCCTTTTGCCGAAGGTCAGATGCTGGGAGATATCGGCTTGAAAACCCGTGGTTGGGGAAATGTGTCGGTAGAGAATAACCATATCGATGTATTTATCTTCGAATTTGCCGATGTGCTGCATTGGCTCTCCAAGGAGTACAACGAGCCGCGCTTCTCTGACTTTGCCGAGGTGATTTCCACTTCCATGCGCCAGTTACTGCCATATGAAGGACACATGTGCGGCATTGCCAAAGTAGGCTATTACCCGGAAGTGGTGCAGCATACCAATTGGGATTACGGACGTAACGGAAAGGGATATTACAACAATATCTTCGCTCCGGGCTGGACGGTTGCTTCTTTGTGGGAGTTGTTCACTCCGGGACGTGCGGAGCAGTTCTTGTTGAAAAAATGATAGTCTAAACAGTAACCAATATTTGTATTTATGAATAAGATGATGACTTTGTTGGCAAGCGTGATGCTATTGGCATCGGCTTGCACGGGCAAGCAGGCGAGCGAAAAGACTGCTTCTGGACTGGAACCTGCGAACTTCCGTACGGAAGTGGATGGCAAGCAGACAGACTTGTTTGTTTTGAAGAATAAGAATGGTATGGAAGTTTGTATTACGAATTTCGGCGGACGTATTGTATCAGTGATGGTGCCAGACAAGGATGGCGTTATGCGTGATGTGGTGCTGGGCTTCGATTCCATTCAGGACTACATCAAGTTCCCTTCGGATTTCGGCGCTACCATCGGACGTTATGCCAACCGTATCAATCAGGGTAAGATTACAGTGGATGGGGTAGAGTATCAGCTGCCGCGCAACAATTACGGTCATTGCCTGCATGGAGGTCCCAAGGGATACCAATATCAAGTGTTCGATGCCCGCCAGTTGAGTAATCAGGTTTTGGAACTGACTTATCTGTCGAAAGACGGAGAGGAGGGCTTCCCGGGTAACCTGATCTGCAAGGTCACTTTCTCGCTGACAGATGACGATGCCATCGACATTCGTTACAGTGCCGAAACAGACCGTACCACTGTTGTCAATATGACGAACCATTCTTACTTTAACCTGGACGGTGACCCCTCCAAGTCCAATTCGGATTATCTGCTCACTATCGATGCAGATGCTTATACCCCCGTGGACAGTACCTTCATGACTACCGGTGAGATTGTTTCCGTAGAAGGTACGGATATGGATTTCCGCACTCCTACTGCTGTTGGCGCCCGTATCGACAATGACTTTGAGCAGTTGAAGAACGGCAAGGGCTATGACCACAACTGGGTACTCAATACGAAGGGCGATGTCACCCGCCCGTGTGCCACCCTCGAATCTCCCTCAACGGGTATTGTGCTTGATGTCTATACCAACGAACCGGGCATTCAGATTTATGCCGGTAACTTCCTGGATGGCACACTGACCGGAAAGAAAGGTATTGTGTACGGTCATCGTGCTTCTGTCTGTCTGGAGACTCAAAAGTATCCCGATACGCCCAACAAGCCGGAATGGCCTTCTGCATTGCTGAAGCCGGGAGAGAAGTATGACAGTCATTGCATTTATCGCTTCTCGGTGAAGAAATAAATATAGGGGATGTGTCATCTGTGTGCTATCAACCGTTTTGATACCCTCTTATTGTATGGCCTTTTTTGTGAATCTAAAATATAATATACAATGAGACACTTTAGTGTTTTTTTATTGGCTACTTTATTCCCTTTGATTTTCATGGGTTGCAAAAGTGATGGAAGACTCTTATCCTCCTATTCATTATGGATACAATTTAGCATTTGTCGATGAAAATGGCAATGATTTGATTGAGGGAATGCAAACCGGTCTTGGAAGAAATGGTAAGCCTGCTTTGAGAGAGAAAGATTACTCCTATAAATTGGTAGAACCCGATTCTAAAGATGACTTTACGGACCGGACTGTATCTATGTGGAAAGCAGGGACGGACTTTTTACTTTGGCAATCTTTGATGCACTATGGGATGGATATAAATATGACAAGAAGCCTGAAGTATTGAGGCGTACGTTTGTTTGTCCCTATATCTTTGGTGACGGAGAGGAACATTCTATTATTTCCCATTGGAAGTATAATGATGGTTATGGCAGTGTTGAACTTATTAGAGTAACTATAGATGGTGTGGATGCCCGCATCGAATTAGGAGCAGACAAATATCACCCGTTAGTTGTCGTTGTGTTGACAAAGTAACTTGTTTTTCTTAAATGCTCTGTCTTGGTAAAATCAGCACTTTATCAAGACAGAGTTTTTATTCTTTGGAATTACCGCATCGCCAGCGCCTTATTCTCCGCCTCCTCCATAATCTCCCGTTCTCCCGGCCCTTTGTCATTGATGCCGCAAAGGTGGAGGATGCCGTGGATGATGACCCGGTACAGTTCACGTTCGTAGTTGTTATCGGCGAACTGTTCCGCATTGGTGCGTACGGTATCGAGGCTGATGAAGAGGTCACCGCTAAGGCGGTTGCCTTCACAGTAGTCGAAAGTGATGATATCTGTGTAATAATCGTGTTGCAGATATTGGCGGTTCACTTCGAGTATCTTCTCGTCCGAGCAGAAGATGTAGGCTATTTCACCGACTCTTTTTCCGTAAGTGGCGGCTACGGATTTTATCCATTCCGTGGTTTCACGCTTCTTGATGGATGGCATTTCCACGCCGTCTGTCTGATAACTAATCATTTTATTTACGATTTAATGATTTACGATGTACGATTGAAATTACGTTCTTGCGATTAAGCTAGTTCTTTTAAAAGAAGAATAAGTAACTGATGATGATGGCTGCAATGATGCCGGAAAAATCGGCAATCAGCCCACACGTCACGGCATTCCTCGTTTTGGTGATACCTACGCTGCCGAAATACACAGCAAGAATATAGAATGTGGTGTCCGAAGCGCCACGTGCCACGCAACTCATGCGTCCTACAAATGAATCGGCGCCATACTGTTTCATGGTGTCAATCATCAGTCCGTTGGCACCGCTGCCGCTCAGTGACTTCATCAGGGCAGTGGGTAGGGCACCTACAAAGCTGGTATCTACACCGAATAGTCCTACTACATAACCGATACCGTTCACCAGTATATCCATGGCGCCGGAAGTGCGGAAAACGGCGATTCCAACGAGAAAAGCAACCAGATAAGGGATAATGCGTATGGCAGTGGTAAAGCCTTCTTTGGCTCCTTCTATAAAGGCATCGTATACATTGATTTTCTTCCATAGCCCCCAGAGGATGAACAGCAGGATGATGGAGAACAGCAGTATGTTGGCAATTAAAGTGGAATATACACCCATTTCATCACGGCTAATCTGTGTGAACAGATAAATGAGTGCGGCAAAGAAAAGACTGATGCAGCCAATCAGGATAAGTATGGGCTTGTTCAGCAGGTTGATGCGTTGTGCAATGCTGACGGCAATGACACCGACAATGGTCGAGATGGCAGTCGTTATCAGTGTGGGGATAAAGATGTCCGTGGGTTGGGCGGCACCCATCTGCGAGCGATACATCATGATGCTGACGGGGATAAGTATCAGTCCCGAGGTGTTGAGGACAAGGAACATTACCATCGGATTGGTGGCAGTATCCTTTTTCGGGTTTAGTTCCTGAAGTTCCTTCATGGCTTTCAGTCCCATCGGAGTAGCGGCATTGTCCAGCCCCAGCATGTTGGCAGAGAGATTCATGAAAATGGAGCCCATGGCAGGATGTCCTTTCGGTATTTCGGGAAAGAGACGGCAGAATACCGGACTCAGCCAACGGGAGAGGGCATTGATCATGCCGCTGTTTTCGCCTATTTTCATCACGCCGAGCCAGAGGGCGAGTATTCCTGTCAGTCCCAGGGATATTTCAAAAGCTGTTTTGGAAGAGGAGAAGGTGGAGTTGACGAGTTCTGTGAATATCTCCACATCACCCATAAAAATGAGTTTGCAGAGGGCTACGATGAATGCGATGACGAAGAAAGCTACCCAGATGTAATTTAAAACCATGTATCGTTACTTTGTTTCTAGTGGATTAATATTTGTTTTCGTTGGCAAGATTCCAGGCGTTGAGGAAAGCTGCTTTGGTTATTTCTATCATTTTTTCCCAGTTCAGCCGGTCGGTGTGGTCCGAAGGCTGGTGATAATCGGGATGTCCGTCTGTGTGGTACCAGATGATGGGGATGTTGCACAGGGCAAAAGAAGCATTGTCACTTCCTCCCGTGGGGCGGTCCCAGGCGCGGTAGTCCGGTTGCAGGCGCAAGCTGTAGCGTGCAATGTCCTGCTTCAGCCAGTCGCCGAATACGGGGTGGGCGGCGGTGTAGAAGTAGACAACGTGTTGAGGCTGCTCGGGCTTATTGTTACGGCCTATCATGTCGAAATTGAGATAACCTTTCACCTGGCTGATGAAAGGACAGCTTTGTACAAAGTATTTTGAGCCGAGCAATCCCTTTTCTTCCCCATCCCAAAAGGCAAAGATGACCGTGCGCAGAGGCTTCTGTCCGGTGGCAAGAAATGCACGGGCTATCTGCAGGACGGCAGAGACACCGGAGGCATTGTCGTCTGCACCGTTGTATATCCGGTCGTTTGCCAGCGTCTCGTCCACACCCAGATGGTCGAAGTGGGCACCTACGATGACATATTCATCCGGTCGTTCTCCCGGGATGGTTCCCAATACATTACTCATCTGCAGGATGCGGTGGACGCCTTGTTTAAGGATGGCGATGGAGTCGGGATGCACTTGCCACCGTCCCCGTTGTTGGCGTTCCTTGTTGTAAGCCTCGAAGGGCTGGTAATAATTGTCCTTTTCCAGCGGGGCAATGCCGGCTTCTTTCAGGCAGGATGCCAGATAGCGGGCAGCCAGTCGTGAACCGTGCATGCCTGCTTCGCGTCCTTGCAGCTCATCATCGGCCAGAAAGCCGACAATAGCCTTGGCTGAAGTGCGGCTGATGCTTTGCAACCCCTTTTCTTGTGGAGATTGTGCATGTAAGGATAGTGCGAAAGAAAGGCAGCAGATTGCTCCCAAAACAGCTTTATACATGTCGTACGGTTTTAAGGATTGGACATACCGGTTGCAAAATTAAAGATAACTTTCCATAGTTTCTATATAAATGTTGTATTTTTGTCCATTGGTGGATGAATTCAAATCCGTGTAAATCAAATGAGAGAAGGATGAAAAAGAAGAATGAAGCAGTGGAAACCGTCTTGTGCGAACGTGTGCTTTCGGCAGAAGAAGTGGCGTGCATCTCGGTACAGATTCAGCAGGAATTGGAGGCGTATATCGACCCGGTGAAAAGGGAGTATCTTCCCCGTTTCTTCAAGACCGGAAAGGGGCAGTATGGCGAGGGGGATAAGTTTCTGGGAGTGGTGGTACCCAACACCCGGCAGGTGGCAAAGCAGCACAAGCACGAACCTTTCGGGGTAATGGCAGCCTTGCTTCAGAGTGAATGGCACGAGTGTCGCCTTTGTGCCTTGCTGATGTTGGTGGAGCGGTTCAAAAAGAGCGATGAAAAGGGGAAAAAGGAGATTTATGACTTTTACCTTTCGCAGACAGCCCGTATCAATAATTGGGATTTGGTCGATTTGTCTGCCCCCGGCATTGTGGGCGAATATCTGAAAGACAAACCTCGCAAAGACCTCTACCGGCTGGCGGATAGTCCGCTGCTTTGGAACCAGCGCATTGCCGTGGTATCTACCTATACACTTATCAAAAATGGTGATTTCATCGATATATTAGCCCTTTCGGAACGGCTGCTCCATCATAAGCATGACTTGATGCAAAAGGCGGTAGGATGGATGCTCCGGGAGATGGGTAAGCGGGACAAGGACTTGCTGGTGCAATTCTTGGAGAAGCATTGCAGGACGATGCCGCGAACGATGTTGCGCTATGCCATAGAGAAGTTTCCAGAGGAGGAGCGCAAGGAGTTTATGAAGCGCTGATGGGGAATGAAAATCGTTAAACTGTATTTTGCTCTTCTTGCCAACAAGTTGACAAGTTTTTGCCACCTTATTGGCAAGACTTTGCCACCGCGTTGGCAAACTTTTGCCATAGGCATGGCAAAGTTTTGCCAAAGGTGAGGCAAAGAGTTGGCAAAATTAGTCTCTGATGGTCAGTGTGTTACCAAAGGTAGCCTTCTGCGTAACTATCAAATTCTGTAGCCATGCCGGCATCCAGATGTCTGAAGACGTTCAGTACGGATTGTTGCTCTTCGGGGAGCAGCAGGCGTTCGCCTTTGCGGGCGCGGTAGTAGGTGCGTTGGCCGAAGCCGGCTATCAGGTTGGCGATGGCGATTCCCCGCTTGTTGTAGGGTAGGCTGTTCAGCATGTTCATGAAGCCTTTGGCGTAACGCGCCTTCTGACTGGAGCGGTAGAAGGGGCATTCCCCTTTGACGGTGGCAAGGCGTTTGGGGCTGATGATTTTCCAGTAATCCTTTTCGGTAGGCATGCTCTGCATGGCGAGCTGGCGGAGGCAGGTGGCAGCCTTGGGGCATTGCCCGTTGAGGCATAAGGGGTAGTCGAAGGGGACTTGGGTAAAGGATATTTCTTCTTTCATAAGTAGCGTGTTCTATGCATTGTGCTTTCAGCAGGGGGGAGATTCGGCTTGCTGTCAGTAAATGGCTGGTTATTCTGCACAAATGTAGGAAGAAAGTGTGAGCCTGCAAATATATTTCAAGTATATATCTTGCTACTTCTATCGTTTTTTCTGTAATTTGCCTCCGGGCAGCATAATATTCCGTTGTATGGAGCGTACCAGGTATGTCATACGCCTTTTACTTATGTGAAAAAAGAAAGGGGATGAGTGCTATCTCAAAATAAATTCGTTATTTTGCAGGAAACAAAAGGAATATCCCTATGATTACTTATCTTAAAATAAATGGTTTTAAGTCATTTCATAATTTTGAAATGGAGTTTACCCCTTTGACCATTGTTGCAGGAACAAATGCTGCTGGGAAGAGTAACTTGTTTGATGCATTGAATCTGTTGTCACGCTTGGCTGAAGTGGACAAAATACATACAGCATTCAGAGAAGGGCAAAGAGGTGATTTGTTTGAACTATTCACTCAGTATGATGAACATGCTTATGCCGATGAAATGGAGTTTTGTGTGGAAGTGCTGGTAAATCGTGAAGTGACTGATGCTTGGGGAGCTACTGCAAGATTGAAATATACGAGGTTGCGTTATGAACTAAAAATACATCGCTTTGTAAACTCCAGTGGTATTGATGATTTAGAAGTTGTTTATGAACATTTGGCTACATTGAAACATCAAGAAGACAAATGGATAAAATCTTTTGCCTAAAGAACAAATAGAATTTTGGAGACCTAAAGTAATTACAGGGAAACGTGGTCAACCTTATATCTATACACAAGAGCAAAATGAATTGCCTACGGTATTTGTTCCTCAAGATGGTGGTGGAGGTAACAAGCGAAGTTTTCCCCTGAGAAATGCTACGCGTACGGTATTGAGCAGCATTGATTCTGTTGATTTCCGCCATATTCTGGCCGTGAAGCAGGAAATGATCAGTTGGCGTTTCTTACAGTTGAACCCGGAGGATTTACGTCAACCCACAAGTAAGAGGACGGGAGAAGATGTCATTGGTGTTTCTGGGAAAAACCTGGCTGCAGCATTATTTAGGATTCAGCAGGAAGATAAATATTCATTGGTAGAGATATCTCGTGAATTAAATAGTTTTATTCCCAACTATACCCAGGTCTTTGTAGAAGATGATACAGAAAACAAGCAGTATATCATTTATCTGAAGAATGTGGACGGAAAGAAATACTCTTCCCGCGTGTTGTCCGAGGGTACGTTGCGATTGCTTACGCTTTGCATCCTGCAACACGATATGAAATACTCCGGTTTGCTTTGTTTTGAAGAACCGGAGAATGGCATTCACCCATTTAGGATAAAATCAATGGCGAAATTATTGAAGGATTTGACCACTAACTTTGAAGACCATGATCTACCTTTAAGACAAGTGATTGTGAATACGCATTCTACCGTTTTTGTCGGTGAAATTCAGAAATGGGAAGATGATTTGAATGTTTCCATCCATTTTGCGGAGATGAAATCAAGAGTGCTTTCTTTGCCATCGGGCAATAAGGTGAAACTCGATGTTTCGAAAATTATACAAGTTCCTAAAGAAGGGCAATTGACTATCAATTTCTCTGAGCAAGAACGAAAGCTTTCTTTGCAAATGATTAAGGAGTACTTAGAAAATACCCTAAAGGAGTGGTAATATGGCTAGACAATTATTTATTGGATTAATCACGGAAGGCCCTACGGATGTACGTTTCTTGCAGAGTGTGGTGGAAAGGACTTTTATTGATGTGGCTTTTGAATGCGAGAATGATTTAGAACCATACGTGAAATGCTTGACTGTGGAAAAAGTGCGACTTAGTTTTAATGAATATGTAGAGAAAGCTTCACGTCGAGGAATGGAAGAGATGGGTATGGATATACTTTGTGTCCATACAGATGCTGATAGTAAGGATACTAAAAGAGCCTATGCTGAAAAGATAAATCCGGCCAAAGAGTTCTTGTCTGATAAGAAAGGGGAGATTTGCAAGAGTCTGATTCCTATTGTTCCAGTGAGGATGGTAGAAGCATGGATGCTTGCTGACAAAGAACTATTAAAAGAGGAAATGGGTACAAGGATGTCGGATGAAGAATTGGGTATAAATCGTATGCCGGAACTTTATCTTGATCCTAAGGCTACCATTATACAAGCCATAGGTAAATCTAATCGGACTACGACACGTAGGCATAGGAAGGATTTGGATATTAGTGAACTATATGCTTCCATTGGTGCGAGGTTGGAATTGGAAAAGTTGCATCTGCTTCCTTCATATAGGCAATTTGTGGATGAGGTCAGAGAAGCCTACAGACAGTTGGGATTGTTACGGTAATGTGGAAAAATCAATAGGAAATAAAGCAGTGTTTGGAACATGATAGATAGTATGGAACAAGAAGATTTTGATATACGCAACCAGCAGCCCGTCACCAGCCGAGAACGTGATTTCGAGAACGCTCTCCGTCCGTTGAATTTTGAGGATTTCAGCGGGCAGGACAAGGTGGTGGACAATCTGCGCATATTTGTGAAAGCTGCCCCGCCTTGCGTGGCGAGGCGCTGGACCATGTGTTGCTTCACGGTCCTCCCGGATTGGGAAAAAACAACACTCAGCAATATCATAGCCAACGAACTGGGCGTAGGTTTCAAGATAACTTCCGGTCCGGTACTCGACAAGCCGGGGGATTTGGCGGGAGTGCTTACCAGCCTGGAGCCCAATGATGTACTTTTCATCGACGAAATACACCGGTTGAGCCCCGTAGTGGAGGAATATCTGTACTCAGCCATGGAGGACTACCGCATAGACATCATGATAGACAAAGGCCCTTCTGCCCGAAGCATACAGATTGATTTGAATCCTTTCACGTTGGTGGGAGCTACCACGCGTAGCGGTCTGTTGACAGCTCCGTTGCGTGCCCGTTTCGGTATCAACCTGCATCTGGAATATTACGATGATGATGTGTTGAGCGGCATTATCCGTCGTTCGTCCGGCATCCTCGATGTGCCTTGCTCCGTAAGGGCTGCCGCCGAGATTGCGAGCCGCAGCCGTGGCACACCGCGTATTGCCAATGCATTGCTGCGGCGTGTACGCGATTTTGCCCAAGTGAAAGGTTCGGGGAGTATCGATACGGAAATCGCACAGTTTGCCCTCGAAGCCCTGAATATCGACAAATACGGTCTGGATGAGATAGATAATAAGATACTCTGCACCATCATTGACAAGTTCAAAGGCGGCCCGGTGGGACTGACCACCATTGCCACCGCTTTGGGCGAAGATGCCGGCACGATAGAGGAAGTCTATGAACCGTTCTTGATAAAAGAGGGTTTCCTGAAACGTACCCCCCGTGGGCGTGAGGTGACGGAGCTTGCCTACAAGCATTTGGGGCGGAGTCTCTATAGTAGCCAGCGTACCTTGTTTGGCGACGAGTGATTCATTAATCATTAATCACTAACCATTAATCATTAAAAAGAAGTGGCCGGATTAAAATCATTGGCAAAAGAAACTGCCATTTATGGGCTGAGCAGTATTGTGGGGCGTTTCCTCAATTACCTACTGGTGCCCGTATATACCATGGCGATGTCTGCACAGAGCGGCGGCTATGGCGTAGTGACGAATGTATATGCGTGGGTGGCCCTCATGCTGGTATTATTGACGTGCGGCATGGAAACCGGTTTCTTCCGCTTTGCCAATAAAGGGGAGGATGACCCGATGCGTGTGTACTCCACGACATTACTCAGTGTGAGTATGGGGGCGCTTACTTTCCTTGCATTGGGGCTGCTGTTTCTCGACCCTATTGCCGGATGGATGGAGTACAGTGAGCATCCCTGGTACGTGGGCATGATGATGATTGTGGTGGCGATGGATGCTATTCAAAGCATTCCTTTCGCTTATTTGCGCTACAAGAAGCGTCCCATTAAGTTTGCGGCACTCAAACTGCTGTTTATCTTCCTGAATATAGCACTGAATCTGGTCTATTATGTAGGGATGAAAGGGGATGACGTGGGCTATGCCTTCCTTTTCAATCTGATATGCACCTCTACCATTATGCTTTGCATGATTCCGGAGTTACGCGGGTTTGCTTATGTGCTGGATAAAAAACTGTTGAAGCGGATGCTTGCTTACAGTCTGCCGTTACTGGTACTTGGCTTGGCGGGTATCTTGAATCAGGTGGCCGATAAGATTATTTTTTCCTTTTGTCTATCCGGATGAGGCGGAAGCTACCGTGCAGTTGGGCATTTATGGAGCTGCCAGCAAAATTGCTATGGTGATGGCGATGCTTACACAAGCTTTCCGCTATGCATACGAGCCTTTTGTCTTCGGAAAGAGCCGGGACAAAGACAATAAGCAGGTATATGCGCAGGCCATGAAGTTTTTCATCATCTTTACACTGCTGGCATTCCTGGCTGTCATGTTCTATCTGGATATTTTGCGCTATATCATCGGCCCTGATTACTGGCCGGGATTGCGGGTAGTGCCTATCGTGATGGCTGCCGAAATCTTTATGGGTATCTATTTCAATCTTTCCTTCTGGTACAAGCTGATTGACGAAACGCGTTGGGGAGCTTATTTCTCCTTGATAGGTTGCACGGTGCTGGTAGTGATGAACATACTTCTGATTCCCCGATACAGTTATATGGCTTGTGCCTGGGCAGGATTCTGTGGCTATGGCATCGCCATGCTTCTGTCCTATTTCGTAGGGCAGAAGAAGTATCCCATTCAGTATGACCTGAGGGCTATCGGTAGTTATGTGCTGCTTGCGGCAGTACTCTATCTGGCTGCCGAATATGTCCCGATAGAAAATATTTACCTGCGTATGGCGTACCGTACCGTTTTGTTGCTGCTCTTTGTGGCCTATATCGTGAAGTGCGACTTGCCGTTGAGGCAGATTCCGTTCATTGGTAGGCTGGTGAAGTGAGGTTAGAGAAGTTAGATTGATAAACATTGCGTATTTAACAGTTTTGTCAAGAAAAGCATTACTTTTGTACTGTTATTAAAACTGAAGTGACACAATGGACAGAAAAATCAATCGCATAAAGATTGTTTTGAAATCAAGGATTGTGCAGAAGAGCAAACAATAAATTCAGAATCAAGTATGATTAAATCAGAAGCAATTCAGAATCTCCTCGCAAGATTCGAATCCATTGCGTGTGAATACGAAGGCGTGGAGTGCTGGAGTGCTCGCGAATTATATCCCATTCTGGGCTATGCCAAATGGCAAACGTTTGAGAATGTTTTAGGAAAAGCTAAGGAGGCTTGCCAAAACGCTGGTGTAGAGACGAGTAATCATTTTACCGGCATCAGTAAAACGATACTTATGCCTAAAGGTGCATCAAAGGACATTGAAGACTTTATGCTCACTCGCTATGCCTGCTACCTCGTGGCACAAAATGGTGACCCTCGTAAGTCGGAGATTGCTTTTGCCCAAAATTACTTTGCTGTACAAACACGTGTGGCAGAGGTAATAGAGCAACGACTTCTTGACTACGACCGTGTCCAGGCTCGCCATAAGTTGGCAGAGACAGAGAAACGCCTCTTTGGTGTTCTTTACGAGCGTGGTGTGGATGACAAGGGGTTCGGAATCATACGTAGTAAGGGCGACCAAGCTCTTTTTCGCATGAACACTGCTATGCTTAAACGTAAACTTGGGGCACCGGAAAAACGTGCTTTGGCAGATTTCTTGCCAACTCTTGGCATTAAGGCAAAGGACTTTGCTGCCGAGATGACCAGCAGTGTTTTACGAGGCGTTTCATTGAGAGAAAATTGAAAACTGATAATTGATAATGGAAGAAAAGACGACCGACAACAGAAATACCTTCGCTATCAAGACTTTTCTGAAAGACTATCTTGATTTGCGTAAAGACAAGGACAATGAACTGGAAACTGTAGATTCCATCCGTAAGGGAGTGGAATTCAAAGGAGCCAATCTTTGGATTCTGATATTCGCCATATTCATGGCCTCGTTGGGATTGAATGTAAACTCCACAGCCGTGATTATCGGTGCCATGCTCATCTCGCCGCTGATGGGGCCTATCATGGGCGTGGGGCTTTCTGTGGGGTTGAATGATTTTGAATTGATGAAGCGGTCTTTGAAGAGCTTCTTGATAACTACCTTGTTCAGTGTGACCACTGCTACCATTTTCTTTCTGGTGAGTCCCGTTGCCGAGGGGCAGTCGGAATTGCTGGCACGTACGTCACCCACCATTTATGACGTATTCATCGCCTTGATGGGTGGCTTGGCAGGTGTGACGGCGCTCTCTACCAAAGAGAAAGGAAATGTGATTCCGGGTGTTGCCATTGCTACGGCTTTGATGCCGCCTCTCTGTACGGCAGGCTACGGGCTGGCAACGGGTAACTTGATTTATTTCCTCGGTGCATTCTATCTTTATTTCATCAATTCCGTGTTTATCAGTCTTGCCACTTTCCTGGGCGTGCGCGTGATGCACTTCCAGCGCAAGGAGTTTGTGGATAAGAACCGGGAGAAGAAAGTACGTAAATATATCGTCCTGATTGCTATCCTGACCATGTGTCCCGCTGTCTATCTGACGGTAGGTATCGTCCAGGATACCTTCTTTGAGAGTGCTGCCAACCGTTTTGTCAACGAGCAGCTCTCCTTTGAGAATACGCAGGTGCTGGACAAGAAAATCCATCACGAGGGCAAGGGCCACGAAATACGTGTCGTGCTGATTGGGCAGGAGGTGCCCGAAGCTTCCATCGCCATTGCCCGCAGCAAGATGAAAGACTATAAGCTGGACAATACCAAGCTGATAGTCCTCCAAGGCATGAACAATGAAGCAGTGGATATTTCTTCCATCCGTGCCATGGTGATGGAAGACTTCTACAAGAACAGCGAGCAGCGTCTGGTGGAACAGAAACAGAAGATTGCCACACTGGAGCAGAATTTGGAAAGATACAAAACCTTCGATGAATTGGGCAAGAAGATTATTCCGGAACTGAAAGTGCTCTACCCGTCGGTAAAGACCGTATCAATATCTCATGCGATTGAACTGGCGGTAGATTCTGTACGGGTGGATACTGTGACCCTTGCCGTCTTGAAATTCGGCAAGCATCCGGGTGCGCACGAGAAGGAAAAGATTGCGGAGTGGCTCAAGGCGCGTACGGGTGCCAAGCAATTGAGGCTGATTACTGAATAATACAAGAATTGACGGAATGAAAATAAGATTTATACTGATAGCTGTCTGCTTCCTTTTTTTCTCTGCCGGGACAAGCGGATGAAGGGATGTGGATGCTGGGAAATCTGAACAAGCAGACACGCCAGACCATGAAAGAGTTGGGCTTGCAGATGTCTGTCAACAAGCTATACAATACGAAACGCCCGTCTCTGAAGGATGCGGTAGTCAGCTTCGGAGGCTTTTGTTCCGGAGTGGTGGTGTCCGGGGACGGGCTGGTGTTTACCAATCATCACTGCGGCTTCAGCAGCATACAGCAACACTCGTCTGTGGAGCACGACTATCTGAAAGACGGCTTTGTGGCACGTAATCTTAGTGAAGAACTGCCTAATCCGGAACTTTACGTCCGCTTCCTCTTGCACCAGCAAGACGTGACCCGTCGGGTACTTGGAGCAGTAAAACCGGATATGAACGAATCTGAGCGTACAAGTGTAGTAGATTCGGTGATGCTGGTCATTGGCGAAGAGGTTTCTCGTAAAGACTCCACGCTGATAGGCATTGTGGATGCTTACTATGGAGGCAATGAATTCTGGCTTTCCGTTTATCGCGACTACAATGATGTGCGTCTGGTATTTGCACCCCCTTCTTCAGTGGGCAAGTTCGGCTGGGACACTGACAACTGGGTATGGCCACGCCATACGGGCGACTTCGCCGTATTCCGTATCTATGCCGGCAAAGACAACCGTCCTGCCGACTACTCTCCCGACAATGTTCCCTACCATCCCGAATACGTGGCTCCGATATCCCTGGACGGCTATCGTGAGGGTTCCTTCTGTATGACGATGGGCTATCCGGGCAGTACGGAACGCTATCTTTCCTCTTTTGGCATCGAAGAGATGATGACCACCACCAACCAGGCTCAGATAGATGTCCGTGGTGTGAAGCAGGCCATCTGGAAGCGTGAAATGGATAGCCGTGACAGCATCCGCATCAAGTACGCTTCCAAATACGACGAAAGTTCCAATTATTGGAAGAACAGCATAGGAGTGAACCGCACCATCAAGAAACTGCATGTGCTGGACAAGAAGCGTGCCATGGAGACCGAACTCCGTCGCTGGATACAGCAGACACCGGAGGAGCGGGAACATCTGCTGCATCTTTTTTCCGACCTGGAGCTGAACTACAAGAGCCGCCGTGATGCTTATCGTGCCAGAGCTTACTTTGCCGAATCTTTCCTGAACGGTCCGGAACTGGTGCAGCTTGCTTTGTCCATCCTCAACTTCGACTTTGAGGGGGAAGAGAAAACGGTGGTTGCCAATCTGAAAGCTATCGTTGAGAAATATGCCAATCTGGACTTGGGCATTGACAAGGAAGTGTTTACAGCACTGTTGAAAGAATACCGCTCCCAAGTGGATTCCACCTATCTGCCCGAGCTCTACCAGACGATTGCGACAGAATACGGAGGTAACGAGCGTACCTATGTGGATAGTCTTTATGCCCGCTCGGAGCTGACCACCCCCCGTGGATTGAAGCGTTTTCTGGAGCAGGACACCACCTATCAGATATATAATGACCCTGCCATCAACTTGGGCATCGACCTCATCACGAAGCTATTCGAGATGAATATGCAGGTACAGCAGGCTTCCGGTGAAATCGAGCGGAATGAACGTTTGTTCAACTCTGCCGTGCGACGTATGTACGCATCCCGTAACTTCTATCCCGACGCCAACTCCACCATGCGTTTGAGTTTTGGCACTGTCTGCGGTTATGCCCCCTTCGACGGAGCGGAATATGATTATTATACCACCGCGAAAGGTATTCTGGAGAAAGTCAGAGCCCATGCAGGCGATGTGGATTTTGAAGTGCAGCCTGAGTTGCTATCCCTTCTTTCCTCCGGTGATTTTGGTAGATATGCCGATGAGAAGGGAGAAATGAATGTCTGCTTTATCTCCAATAATGACATTACGGGAGGCAATTCCGGCAGTGCCATGTTCAATGCCAAAGGAGAACTTCTGGGGCTTGCCTTCGATGGGAACTGGGAAGCCATGAGCAGCGACATCCTTTATGAGCCGAAGATGCAGCGTACCATCGGGGTGGATGTACGCTACATACTGTTTATGATTGAGAAGTATGGGAAGGCAGGAAATCTGATTCAGGAACTGAAGCTTGCCAATCCTTAACGTGTGCCCCCTGCCTATACTTTTATGGGTGATATTTTCTAAATCACTCCACGGATACGGTCATCGAATGCCGAGAGTGCTGCCTTTGCCCCTTCGCCCATGGCAATGACTATCTGCTTGTAGGGAACATTCGATACATCCCCTGCCGCATATACCCCCGGAAGTGTGGTACGGCAGAAAGCGTCAATCTTAATCTCCCCGGTCGGAGTCGTTTCCAGCTTGTTGCGGAAAGGAGCGCTGTTGGCTGCCAAACCGATTTGCACGAAGATGCCGTCTAACGGGAAGTCGCGTTCCTCGCCGGTAAGGCGGTCCTTGATGCGGATAGAAGTTACTTTTTCCCCGTTTCCATCGACTTTTACGGTCTGTGACGAGGTGAAGATTTCCACATTCGGCAGGCTCCGGGCTTTCTCTTGCAGCACTTGGTCGGCTTTCAGTGTATCGGCAAATTCGAATACCGTTACCTTCCGGCAGATGCCTGCCAGGTCGATGGCAGCTTCAATCCCCGAGTTACCTCCACCGATAACCGCCACATGCTTGCCTTGATAGAACGGACCGTCGCAATGCGGACAGAATGCCACGCCGCGTCCTATGTATTCCGCTTCGCCCTCCACATTCAGTTTGCGCCAGCTTGCCCCTGTGGCAATGATTACCGCCGGTGCATGGAACACCTCGCCGCCTACGGTGGAGACACTTTTTTCCGTTCCCTGCAACTTTACTTTCTCTATCTTACGCTCCTCGAAAATCTCTATCGGATAGTGCTCTATATGTGTGCGGAGTGCGTCGGCAAGTTCTGCACCAGTAGTCTGCGGCACGGAGATAAGGTTTTCTATGCCTACCGTCTCTTTTACCTGTCCGCCTATGCGCTCGGCAACAATCGCCACCCGTAGGCCCTTGCGTGCAGAGTAGATGGCTGCGGAAGCTCCGGCTGGTCCGCCGCCCAATACCAGCACGTCGAAATCTCTCTCTATCGGCGCTTCGTCCTCTTGCGGAGCACTGCCGAAGGCTTCTTCCAGCTTCTGCAAAAGCTCTCCTAAAGAACCGCGACCTACGTGAAGCAGCTTGCCATTAGCGTAGACTGACGGCACGGCTTGTATCTTCAGCGCATCCACTTCCTCTTGATTAAGCGCCCCGTCCACCATCTCGTGGGTGACGTGCGGATTCAGCAATGCGATGATGTTCAGTGCCTGCACCACATCCGGACAGTTGGTGCAAGTAAGCGATACATACGTTTGCAGGCTGATGTCGCCTTGCAACGCCCGGATGCGGCGACGAATTGCTTCGTCCGGCAGATTTTTCCCCTTTCCATCGGCATTCAGCACGGCAAGTAGGAGGGAAGTGAACTCGTGTCCGCCGGGGATGCCGCGGAACTTGATGCCGGTTTCCACATCGTCTTTCAGCAATGTGAACTCCAACACGGGGTTCTCTATCTCACTCATCCGGCAGGAGAGCTTGTCGGAACAGCTTGCCACATCCTTCAAGAATCCGATAAGCTCTTGTGCCTGCTCGTGACCTGGATGATAGGTGATGTGAAAGACGTAGCGGGCTTCCAAATGCTGGAATACGCTCCGCACCTGGTCTAATATAGTTGTTTCTAACATGATTAATAGGGTGTTTGGGGTGAGAAAATAGTCTTTTAATATGTTTGATATAGAGTAGTTGCAGAACTTGTGAGGAAGTACTCCAATACTCCTTCGAAAGTACTGCGGTACTCCTTTGAAAGTACTACAGTACTTCTGTACAAGTACTGCGGACGTCTTAAAGGAAAGCGGACGTCTTTCTATGGTGAAAGCGCCCGCTCCTCCTATTACTTATCAAATCTTTCCTACAAGGTCGATGCTCGGCTTCAAAGTTTCCGCTCCTTTCTTCCACTTGGCAGGGCAGACTTCTCCATCGTGTGTGGCAACAAACTGTGCAGCTTCTACCTTGCGCAGCAGCTCGTCGGCATTGCGTCCGATGTTGTTGTCCTGTATCTCGGCAATCTTGATTTTACCCTCGGGATTTACGAGGAATGTGCCGCGATATGCCATGCCTTCCTCTTCAATCATCACGCCGAATGCGCGGCTCAGCACGCCTGTGGGGTCGGCAAGCATGGGGTACTTAATCTTGCGGATGCTTTCGGAAGCATCGTGCCATGCCTTGTGCACAAAGTGCGAGTCTGTGCTTACAGAATATACTTCTACGCCCATTGCTTGGAATTGGTCATATTTCTCTGCGATGTCTACCAGCTCGGTAGGGCATACGAAGGTAAAGTCTGCCGGATAGAAGAAGAAAATGGCCCATTTACCTTTTACGTCTTCGTGGGATACTGTTTTGAAACTTCCGTTTTGGAAAGCCTGAACCTTGAATTCAGGGAGTTGTGAGTTGATGATCGGTTCCATAATTTTTCTCTTTTAATAGGTTTAGTTTTTTGTTTTACCAATGCGAAGATTGTGCAGACAGAATGTAGAAGCCAGTTTGCTTGATGATGCTGAGGTGCAACCGACCTTCGCTTTTTCTGTTTGCAAAAATATAGCATTTTTCCCCGATAGAACAAAAAATCCGATTGAAAGATTTTATGGAGCGATAGATGAAATCTATACGACTGCTTGGGTTGCTTTCAGTGAGAGCATTTCCTTGGGTACGGAAAGTTTTATCTCCTTAACCAGCACTTCGAGCAGCGTGTGGCGGATAAAGTTCTTATTGGTCAGCAGCACGACCTGGCGGGTGGGGCAGGGGATGGCGAAGGAACGTACCAGCTCTTTCTGGGCATTGCCCAGTTGCAGAACGGCCAGTTCGGGGATGAAGGTCACGCCTTTGCCGCTTTCTACCATGCGCATAAAGGTCTCCATGCTGCCCAAGTGATAGGCAAGCTGGCTGGCACGTGCCGACTTCATCTGGCAGAAGCGCACCAGCTGGTCGCGGAAGCAATGGCCCTCGTCGAGCAGCCAAAGCTGTTCGCCGTTCAGGTCGGAAGTACGGATTACCTCGTTGTTGAAGAGGGCATCTTCGCGCGACACGTAGGCAAAGAACTGTTCATAGAACAACGGCGTCTGCTGCAACTCTTCCATACCTGCCAGACTCGCTACGATACCTGCATCTATTTCTCCCGTCTGCAGGGCTTTCTTGATGTCGTTTGTTTTCATTTCGACTACCCGGATGTCGAGGTTGGGGTATTTCTTCATCAGCTGCGGAAAGAAACGGGGCAGGAGGTAAGGAGCTACGGTGGGAAGTATGCCCAGCTTGAAGGTGCCGGTCAGTGAGTGTTTTTCTTCTTCTATAATATTCTTTATACGGTTGGCTTGAACCAATATATTCTGTGCTTGTTCTATGATGTGGATACCGACGGGAGTGGGGCATACCGGCTGCTGGCTGCGGTCAAAAATCCGGGTGTCCAGTTCCTCTTCCAGTTTCTGAATCATGGCACTGAGGGTGGGCTGTGTCACGCGGCAATATTCGGCTGCTTTGGCAAAGTGGCGGAACTGGTTGACGGCAAGGATGTATTCCAATTGTTGTAAAGTCATGATGAACAAGGCATTTGAAGGTTATGTATAGAGTTCGTCTATGCAAAGATAGAAATTATCTGTTTGACAAGCCTTGATTTACCCCTTATCTTTGCAATACCCAAAAGAAAAATAGTATAAATATTTAAAACAATAGAATTATGAAAACTTTAGATTACTTGCATTTGAATGAAAAGAAAGTGGCTGGCGTAACATCAGCATTGCACCAATTATTGGCCGACTTCCAGGTACATTACACCAATCTGCGCGGTATGCACTGGAACATCAAGGGACACGGCTTCTTTGTGCTGCACGAGAAGTTCGAGAGTATGTATGACGATACCGCCGAGAAGATTGACGAGATTGCAGAGCGCATCTTGATGCTGGGTGGCGTGCCCGAGAATAAGTTCAGTGAATACCTGAAGGTTGCTAACGTGAAGGAAGTATCCGATATCTCTTGCGGCAGTGAGGCTGTGGACCATATCCTCGAGACTTACGGCTACCTGATTGGTGAAGAGAGAAAGGTAATTGAACTGGCAAATGAAGCCGGCGATGACGTGACGGCAGATTTGATGACCGGCTACTTGAAAGAGCAGGAGAAAATGGTTTGGATGCTCGTTGCATTCAGTACGAAAAGCTGTACGAAATAAAGGATAAAGAGTTGTGAAAAAGGATAGGGTGATAAAACGGTAGCGGATGCTGCCGGTTTTATCACCCTATTATCTTTCTATAGTTTATATCACTTCTTCTTCTTCGGTGTCCGTCTTGCCCACCCTTCTTCACTGAAGTCGGGCTCTGCATCCTTAAAGTCATTGTTGCCCTGGAAGAACTGTTTCCAGTCATCCTTTTTGCCACGGGCTTTGGTGTAACCCCGCTCTTCGCGGCTGGGCTTGCCTTTCTTCTTGTCGTTTGCAGGACTTTCGGCCTTTTCGCTGCGTTTGCCGGTGGCATCGTTCCGTTTGCCGTCTTCCTTGTAGCTGCGCTTCTTGCTGTCAAACTCTTTTTTCCCATAGCTTCCGGCTGTACCCGGACGTTTGCCCCTCGGAGCCTCCTTACCCTCGTCTCCGGCAACCTCTACGGATACTTTACGGCCGTTCCAGCTGGCGCGGTTCAGGGCCTTCACTACATTGGTGGCTTCCTTTTCCTCCACTTCGAAGAAGGAGAACTTCTGCATCAGGTCAATTCGTCCCAGCTCTACACGTCCACGTGTATTGTTGTTCAGCAGGCTGATTAATTCGTTGGGGAAGAAGTTGTCCATTTTACCCAGGTTGATGAACAAGCGGGTAAAGCCGGGTTCTGCTTTGCGGCTGCTTCTACGGTCGTTGCGGTCGCCCCTCTCGCCACTTCTTGCACCACGCTCACTACCGGTTGCTGTCTCTATCTCGTCACGGCCGCGATAGTAATCCAGGAAACGGTTGAATTCATGCGAAACCATGCGTTTAATCAGGTCCTCTTTGCTCAGCCAGTCCAGCTTGCGGTAGATGTCGGTCATAAAGTCGGCGATTTCCTCCTCGTTCACTTTCACCTTTTCAAGATCGTCTATCACTTTGAGCAGTTGCTTTTCGCATATCTGTTTGCCGGTGGGCATTTCGCCTGCAATGAATTTCTTGCCGATGATGCGCTCAATCTCGCGCATTTTGCCTTTCTCTCGCAGGTTGATGATGGCGATGGAAGTCCCGGTTTTGCCGGCACGTCCCGTACGGCCGCTGCGGTGGGTATAACTCTCGGTGTCATCGGGCAATCCGTAGTTGATGACGTGTGTCAGGTCGTCCACATCGAGGCCGCGTGCGGCAACGTCCGTGGCAACCAGCAGTTGTAGGTTGCGGATGCGGAACTTCTGCATCACGGCGTCACGCTGCGCCTGACTCAGTTCGCCGTGCAGCGAGTCGGCATTATAGCCTTCCTGCATCAACTTGTCAGCTATTTCCTGCGTTTCTTTGCGGGTACGGCAGAAGATGATGCCGTATATCTGCGGATAGTAGTCCACAATACGTTTCAGGGCAGCATACTTGTCTTTGGCATGTACACAGAAGGCTACGTGTTTCACGTTGCTGGTGCTTTCATTTTTGCGTCCGATGGTGATTTCCTTGGCATCGCGCAGGTACTTCTTGGAGATGCGTGCGATTTCCGGGCTCATGGTAGCGGAGAACAGCAAGGTGTTGCGCTCCTGCGGCACATCGGCGAGAATGGCGTTGATGCTGTCTGTGAATCCCATGTTCAGCATTTCGTCCGCTTCGTCCATAACCACGTTCTGTATGGTGGCGAGGGACACGGTTTTGCGTTCCATCAGGTCCAGCAGTCGTCCCGGTGTGGCTACGATGATGTGTACACCCCGTTTCAGGGCGCGTATCTGGCTTTCGATGGACGAGCCTCCATATACGGGCAACACTCGCAAGCCATCGGTATATTTAGAATAATCGTTCAAGTCGCCTGCTATCTGCAAACAAAGTTCGCGGGTGGGGCAGAGAATAAGTGATTGGGGAATTCGGTTGTTGACGTTAATCTTCTGTATGAGCGGCAGGCCGAACGCTGCGGTCTTTCCTGTTCCTGTTTGTGCCAGTGCTACTACATCATTGTTTTCTCCTAAAAGGTAGGGAATTACTTCCTCTTGTACCGGCATGGGCTGCTCGTAACCCATTTCTTCGATGGCGCGGCGTATCTCCGGCGACACACCGAGCTCTTCAAATGTCTTCATTAAATCTTCTGTATATCTTTATCTTTATATTTCGGGCGCAAAGATAGTGCTTTTCAATGGATAGACGATCTCCTCTAAGATATCCTCCATCGTGACGATACCCGCAAGCTGACCATACTCATCCACGACCAGCTCGATATGGATCTTCTGGGACTGCATCTCCTTAAAGAGAGAGTTGATATTCTTCGTCTCCGGAATAAAGTGTGGACTTCTGAGCAGACCCTTGATCTTTTTGATCGGCGTATTTAAATGTTCTTTCGAGTCTGTATAATGAAGCATGTCCCGCATGTGGAGAATACCGATGATATTGTCGATATCTTCCTCATAAACCGGGAATCTCGAGTAGTTTGCTTCCTTCACAACGAAATCCAGCGCTTCCTTAAGCGTGATCTCCCCGTCCAACGCAAGGACAGCCGTGCGGTGCGTCATGATATCCGCCGCCACTTTATCATCGAACTCGAAGATATTCGTGATCATCTCCGCCTCACTGGCCTCTAAGACCCCCTGCTCATGACCTTCATTGACCATATACATGATGTCTTCCTCGGTCACATTGTCATCTTTTTCGCGGATATTGATGCCCACCGCCTTCAGGGAGATATAGGCGAACTGATCCATCAGCCACGCGAACGGAAACAGAAATTTCGCCACGAGCTCCACCAGTGGAAGCACCTTATAGCAGAACCGGATCGGACTTTTCGCAGCGATGCGCTTCGGGATCACGATCCCCAGTCCCGTGAGCAGAAATGCGATTCCCACAAGTCCCGCGACATATGAAATGCCAACGGCTGCCAGATGCGGCAGCTTTGTGCGCACTCCGAGCAGTGCCGTCAGATTTCGTACCACAAACAGCAGGGAAGACGCTCCCATTGCCAGTGTCAGGATATCTCGTTGCCAGCTGGTTTGTGCGGATAAGAATACGGATTCCTCCTGGATCTTCAGAAGCTTTCCGCCCTCTTATTCCCTCGTCGCGCTCATCCTCCAGTGCACTGGTGTTCAGCGCCTGAACCGCCGCACCGAATCCGTACATCACCGCAAACAGGATCACCGATGCGGCAAATAAAACAATTCCTATCCACGAATTGCCATCGTCCATGAGAATTACCTACACTCCTTTATCATTTCAGTACTGCATCCAGCCGTTTCCAGATCCACGGCTGAATTGTTTCAAAGATCCATTCCAAATCGGCTGTGCCGATAGGATTTTTGCCTTCTATTCTAAGTTTTCTTACGGTCAGCGCAGTAAATGCGCAGACCTACTGAACAGTTACTATTTGTCCACTATAGCATTAAATCCATGCCCCGTCAAGGAATACACCCGCGATTATGTAACAGGTTCCGCCCCTTTCACAGGCATTTTCCTAATAGCCTCCAAGCTCCAGGCTGACCTTCAGCGCCTCGTCCACCCGGCCTAACAGCTCCCCGTCGATATGGCAGATCTTTTCCCTGAGCCTCTGCTTGTCGATGGTCCGAAGCTGTTCTAAAAGGATCACAGAGTCCTTCACCATGTCACAGTCT
>ENA-OQCU01000047-OQCU01000047.1-human-gut-metagenome-genome-assembly--contig:-NODE-47-length-62280-cov-15.541100_pt1 | contig 62280 bp, 76 predicted proteins | sample MGYA00242504_ERZ504590 | MGnify/ENA primary metagenome ERZ504590 (study PRJEB26092, sample SAMD00036318) | human gut metagenome | host: Homo sapiens | study: EMG produced TPA metagenomics assembly of... | reverse complement strand
CGGCCGACTTCATGTCAGCCTGGGTCTTTTCGATGAATTCCTTGCGAATGTCGGTCGCCCATGCGATCTGTTTCTCGCTGCCGTTGAGGTTGTTCATTTCAGTCTCCTTGAGTCTGTGGGGATGCCTAGCGCCTCCCGTCTTGTGGTTACAAGTATATGATACCAATGGTATTATTTCAAGTCGGCGTGTCGCATCATCCATCCAGTCCGGCCCAGAAATCATCCAACGTCATACCCAATTCGTCCGCCAGCACCTTGGCCGTGGAAAACCCCATCAAATGCGGGTCGCGCGCCGACTTCGGACGCGGACTGTCGGACCACGCCTCCCACGCCCACACGCGCCCCACGGTACTGCTCCCAATCGCCCGGCACAGATCCTGCTGCGACAGTCCGACAACCTCGCGCATCGACCTCAAACCCATATCAATCCTCCTTGCCCAGGTAATCCTGCAATCCATCTCCAGCCCCGCCACTCATTCCACGGACGATACGATGCCCACGGCGGTCTGCCGCCGCAGACGCACGCCGGAATCCTATCGCCTTTCCGGTGCGCGGCGTTGGAATGCGAACCATGCGTCGGCATCGGCGAAGAGTCGTTCGATGGCTTCTTCGGATGGGAGCGAGACCGTCTCGTGTTCGACAAAACAAAACGCCCCGACAGAAGCCGAGGCGTTTTGCGACATCAAAATATGCCTGATATGCATTTTCGATCTACGCATATTGCACATAATTTCAATCCACGCGCTTCGGATTGAGCCGAAGCTGTTTCAACCGGACACTCGTCATTCCGGTGCGACAAAAGCCATTGTATCACATTTCGCTCGGGTCAGGCGTGCGCCTTGATGGCTTCGCATATGACCGCCTTGGCAATGTCATCACGGTTATCGATCCACCACGCCGCCGACGTTTTGTTGGCGATCAAGGAAGCGACGGCATTGCAGCGGGCGGCGAAAACGGCCGACTGCTGGGCGGTGGCCTTGCCGGGGATGCGTGCTACAAAGTCGCATACCTGGTTGAGGGCCTGGGCGACGCACTTGGAGCGAATGTCCTCGGCCCATGCGACCTGCTTTGCGCTGCCTTCCAAGGTGCAGGTGGCATTGGAGAGGGCGTTGACGGCGTCTGCGGCGTCGTTGCCGAGCTTTTCGGCGATCATGGCTGCTTCCTTGTCCTTGCGGGCTTCGGCCTCGGCTGCGCGTTCCTTCTTCCAGCATTCCGTGCAGGGGCGCTCTTGGAGCCATTCGATGCGGCGTTCGCGTTCGCTGGTCTTGCCGAAGAGTTCGATGCGTTCGTCGTGTCCGCAGGTGTGGGTGATGTCGTAGTGTGCCATTTTGGTTTGTCCTTTCTTTTGCTGACATAATTAATATTACCACTACAGTGGTAATAAACCGCCCGCGGGCGCTGGTTTTCGCCGTGCGGGCCGTCTAGTTTTTCATCGTGCGCAGCATGGTCCGGTACATCTCGCGCATCCATGCCGTGCGCGCTTCGAGTTCCACGTCATCGGCAGAGAGCTGGCTGTCCTCTTCGGCGATGTAGTCCTCGAACAGTTCGAAGAACGATGGAGTGATGGCGTCCAGTCCGGCCTGTCTGATGGTCTGCGCGTCCTTGACGGCCTGTTCGCCGTCCGGTTCGATGCCACGTGGCCGCATTTCGTTTTCGAGCCGGCGTCGGGCGGCGGCGAGCATGTCCGCGCCGCGGAGCTCGTCGAACGTGATGCCATCGTCCACGCCGGGCACGCTGCCGTCGTGTTCCCACCAGATGGGCGTGTCGGGCCAGATGGTCTTGACGGAGGCGAGGGTCGATTCGAGGTCCGGATAATCGTCGCCATCGTCCGGCGCGAATCGGCGCATATCGCCCCCGCCTTTGAAGATGGTGAGGAAGTAGCCGGAGTATCCGTCCGCACGTTCCTTCGGCGTGCTTGCGACGATATGCGCGTAGTGCATGAGCCGGTCGTATTCGTCGAACGTGTAGAGGGTGATGCCGTGTCCCGCTTCAAGGGCTTCGGTTTCGGTTTTCAGGTCGATGGTTTCGATGCGTTCCATTTCCAAGTTCCTTTCTGAATGGATGGGGTCGTTGTGGTGGACGACCCCGGTTGTCGTTCGTGATGGTTCAGGCCTGCGCCTGTTGCCCCGCCCACGGGTCCTGTTCCGGTGCCGCGTTGGCGGTCTTGATGGCGGTCATGGTGTGCTCCTTACGGTTTGTCGGGATTGTGGTGTGTGGTTTAGCGGATGGGGATGGCGTGGATGCTTCCGTCCATGGTCTGGACGAACGTTTCTGGCTCATGGAATCGGCGCATCCAATACTCGGCCTGTTGCGGGGTGAGGCTCGTGTCTTCGCCGCTGTCGGGGTTGAACCCGCAGATGATGAACGTTCCGGCCATGATTTCCACGAGTTCGTCGCCGCCCTCCCCTGTCGCGTCGTTCATGGTGATGCCGCGGTTGAGCGGCATTCCGTCGATCTTGCCCTCCTCGTTGCAGTAGATGCACGCGCCGTCCATGAGACCGAACGCCTCGATGTATCCTCCCACCAGCTTCTGCTTGGCTTCGAGGGTGTTGTCGATGGTGAGTCGTTCGGGCTGTTCTCCGGGCTTGATGGCCAAGATGTTGATGGTGCCGTTCATGTTGTCTGCCTCCTGTAGATGTCGGTCCTTGATTTTTTTCTTTTGGACCGTTTGGTCAAGCGAAGCGTTACCGGCCAAAGCGGTTCCAGTCAACGGGCGTGGATCCGCCAGGAGACACGGCAACGTTGACGGGAGGCGCGACGCCGGTATGATCAATCCGGCGTAGCCGGACGGTCCAAAAGAAAATTCGAAGGGTGCGAGCGGCTGAGCGAGCTCCGTTGGGCGTGTGCGTCCGCGGCTTCCGGTCCGCGGCGTGCGCGTCTTTTTGGTTCCAAGGCTTCGCCTTGGCGTGCGGGGATTCTCAAGGGACACGGCGCCGTGTCCCTTGAGAATCGCGGGAGGCGCGGCCGGACCAACCGTCCCATTGGGCGGCGTCCGGCCTAGTGCCGGCATCGGCTAGACGGTAAAAGCCACGGTTGCTATGGCCGTGCCCTCTCATTGGGGTGGGTCTACGTAGTCCCCCAGAATGGAGTCGTATATGACTTTCCGGAACTGTTCGCAAGTCAGTTCCGCTTGAATTGAATCTCCCGTGGTGGAATCGCCTCGGCCAATGGTTTCGGCTCCCAGTCCGTCCAATATTTTCATGAGCCGGAAGGCACAGTCGTTCCATACGTCGACTCGGTTGGTATGGTCTCATGCCAATCGCGTTGCTCGGCGAATCTCGCCTTTGCCGTCCTGCTGATGGTCGGTTCGACGCTCATATCGCTCTCTTTTTTCGTTTTTCCGTACTGGGTTTTCCGTTCCGTCACGCGCGTTTGTCGGGCGGGCGTGACGGAACGGAAAACGTTCACGCGGCCAGCTGGGCGGTCAGACGGTTGAAATCGGGACTGCCCAGCTCGTTGCCGACTGTGGTCGGTTCGTCCACGCTGAGCCATGCACGGTACACTTCCTCCACATCGATGCCTTCTGGCGGCTCCCAGTCCTTCGCACCTTTCTCCTGATCGAACCAATCGCGCAGCCAACGGTCTTCGACTTCGCTGAACTCCGTATCGTCCAACACGGGGTAGGCGTCGGTCAGATACTCCTCGACTCCGTACATGAACGCCGCGCCGATGGTCGGTTCGCCGTTCTCGTCGCGCATATGGACGATGATGCCGTTGTCGTGGTTAGTCCAACAGTCGGCGTCCATCCCTTTCAGCTCACGTATACAGACGTTCGCGTTGGCTTCGTCCAGCGCGTTCTCGTAGTGGTGCCAGCTGTGGAAGAAACGGCTGTCGCCATCCACATCGATGTTCTGGTTGGTAAGCCACTTGTCCAGTCCATCGATGGTGAACTCGTGGGGAATGAATCGTTCCGCGGCCTGTTCGAGGGTGATGGTCATGACATGCTCCTTATTGAATGGTTTCGGTCCTGAATTTTTTCTTTTGGACCGTTTGGTCGAGCGATAGCGCTGGCCGCCGGAGCGTTCGCGAGCACGCCGGACTTTAGTCCGGCATTGCGTGGCGCGGGCGTTCAGGCGGTTACGATCCTTGCCGCAGGCAAACGGTTCAAAAGAAAAATGAAAGAAGGCGGCGCATCGGTGCGCCGCTCCGTTTCCCGGCCCCGCCGCGCATGGGCATGGCGGGGCATGGTCCGTTGTCGGAATCGTCCCGAAGCGGCAGCGGAGGGTCCGTTATCCCCGGCGCCCTGGGGCCGGGCCGGGTGGGCTCAGGCGGCTCTGGGGCCGGGCTGGGTTCGCCAAGGGGCGGTGCCCTTGGCATCGGCTCACAGCAGGATGTCCAACACGGGTTTTTCCCGTCCGCCGAGCATTTTGCTGTTTCCTTGCGGGTTTTGTGGTCTGCCGGCGGTCAGGCCGGCAGACCTGTCGTGTCGGCTTGGTGCTGGTTCGCGGTCAGTTCCGGTTCGGCCACTGGTCGCCGTGGATGGCGGCCGCGACTATGGCGGCGAGACTGCATTCCTCGTCGATTGCCAGCGCGCGCATCACGGCTAGCATGGCGCGCTCGTCCCCCATCCACCACAGTATGTAGCTGATGATGGCGAGCGGCTGGGCCTGTAGTTTCAGGTCGGTGTCCTCGACGGTGTCGACGATGTCGACCAGCATCCGGCTTGCGTTCAAGACTTTGTCCTTGTCGGTCTCGTGTCCGGCGTGTGCGAACGACCATTTCATCATCCGTTCGCACCATTCGGAGAGCTGCTGGTTCGGGATGCGCGGCGCGGCCGCGTAGTCCCGCAGTTTGCCCTCGTCGTATTCGGGATTGCCTGCGCAGATGACGGACAGGAGTATGGCGTCGCGCAATGCCATGCTCTTCCTCATGGATTTGGCGAGGATTTCCATGTTGTGCTTGGTGAGCGTGGCCTGTGGGGTGTCGAGTCCGTCGAGCCATTCGTCGAACGCGACGGCGAGTTCGGATGTTGTCGCGGACGGGGTTTCCTTGATGTCGATGGCTGTCATGATGTGTCTCCTTGTGTGTGGACCGGTCCTTGAAATTTTTTCTTTTGGACCGTTTGGTCGAGCGATAGCGCTGGCCGCCGGAGCGTCCGCGAGCACGCCGAACCCTTTGGGGTTCGGCATCGCGTGGCGCGGGCGCTCAGGCGGTTACGATCCTTGCCGCAGGCAAACGGTTCAAAAGAAAATTCGAAGGGTGCGAGCGGCTGAGCGAGCTCCGTTTCCCGGCCGTAGCCCACCGTGGGTGGGCGGAGGCGACACCCCGTGGAGCGCGCCGACGGCGCGCGCAATGGGAAAGCACTGTCGGAACCGCGTGCGAAACGGGTCCACGGACCCATGGCATCGGGAGCCGTAAGGCGCACGGCATGGGTCGCGGACGCGGGCGCTCCGGTTCCGTCCGTTTTCCTGGGCGGGGTGCCGGGGCGGATGGGGACTCCCCTGTGGGGAGGTCATGACCGCGTGATGGTTCCAAGGCTCTGCCTTGGCGTCGGGTGGGGAGTCCAGAGGGGCCGGGCCGCGCAGGCCCTCCCCTCTGGCCGTGCCGGAGGCCTTTCGGTGAGGGCGCATAGCGGATGCGTATGAGAACCATGTTCGACGTCATATCGCTGCTCGTCCGTCTCGCCCGCCTGTTGGCCGGTTTCCTGGAACGTCCCGGTCGTGGACGTCACGCGCGGATTCCCGTCCGCCCTGTTTGGGCTGGCCTGCTGCTCGACTGGCTGGCTGCCGTGCTCGACTGGTTGGAACGGTTGGTCGGGTGATATCCAACCGTGGCGGGAACCGTCGCCGGCTCCCGCCTTGCCATGCCGTCCGGTCAGTCGTTCATGTTGAGTTGCAATTGCAGGTCTCGCAGTTGCACGCAGATCTGTTCGCGGGTCATGATGTCCACCGCCTGGCTCCACCGTCCGTCCAACCATGCCCGCCAGAACCCCATGGCTTTCGTTATGTCGTCCTCGACGTGCAGTTCCCTGAGCCATAGGGTCATGGGGTACGCGGCTTTGATCAGGGTCTTGCAGTCGTTGTCCTGGTGCGCGTCCGCGCTGTAGGTCAGGTTCTCGTCCATGCCTTCGCCCACGGGGTGGAACGCGAGCCATGCCGTGTCTCCCCATCCGTCCGCGAGCAGGAACGGCAGCTGGTCGGCGGGGTGTCTGTCCTGTTTTCCGGCTGGTTCCCATGTTCCTTCGAGTTCGTGGTCGTGGAGCCAGTTGGCGTAGCATGCATCCACATGGTCGGGGTCGGCGGTTTCATGGTGGCTGTCTTCGTCCCACCATGCGTCGGGCTGGTCGAACACCTGATTGATGAACCATTCGCGCATGTGCCGGTTGGTGCATAGCTCGTCGCATGAATCGCCGCAGTATCCGGCGAGGGCGTCCGGCTGCGGAGTCCGGTCGAGCCATTTCAGCAGATTGTCCATCACGTCGGTCAGCCACGTCTCGTCGGCGTCCACAGTCCAATGGAGTTCCAGATGTGTCGTTTCCGCCGTGGCCGCCTGCTTGAGGTGTTCCCTCGCCTCGTCGGCGAGGTTGAACGCGTGGGCGAGACAGTTGATGTCGTTGATGCGGTGGCGTGTGGCCACGTCGTTGCGCAGACTGTCTGTGAAGTTCATGATGGTTCCTTTCGGTTTCGTGTGTCCTATTCTTCGTTCCGGTCCGGCAGCCCGGCGTCCTCGATGGCGACGTCGATGGCTTCGCATGCCTTCTCGCAGGCCGATTCCGCGATGGTGGTGGAAGATCCCGGCCCCGTCCACGGTTTCAGCTGTTCGACCACCGCGTCGACGTTCTCCTCGGTGTCCGCCTTGCCGTATTCGCGGAGGCGTTCCCGCACGTAGCCCCTGTCCCAGCAGACGGCTTCGACTATCCATGGTTTCGGCGTCTGCCTGCCGTCCGCGATGGCTTCGAGGGCGCGACTCATGTCGAAGAGCGGATAGGTGGCCCAGTGGACGTATTCGCCGCACTCCCGGGCGAGCGTCTCACGGAGTTCGTGGCTCATTCCGGCGATGAGCTGGGCGGACTGGTTGCTGAGCGCGGTGAACCGTTTCGCGGTTTCGGCGGCTTCGTTGCGGATGTCGGTGGCGTTCATGATGGCTCCTTGACGGAAAAGATTTTTTCTTTTGGACCGTTTGGTCGAGCGATAGCGCTGGCCGCCGGAGCGTCCGCGAGCACGCCGGACGCCAGTCCGGATTGCGTGGCGCGGGCGTTCAGGCGGTTACGATCATTCGGCGTCAGCCGAACGGTCCAAAAGAAAATCAGGAATGGCGGCGCGCCGATGCGCCGCTCCGTTTCCCGGCCCCGCCGCGCATGGGCATGGCGGGGCATGGTCCGTTGTCGGGATTGGATCGGCGTCGCGCGACGCCGATCTTCCATTGCGGTTGGAGAACGCGTCGGTGCGTATGGCCGTGGACAGGCTGCACGCGCTCGGCATCCCCCTGACCGTGATGTACACGGAGATCGAGGCCTGACAAGATGATGGGATACCGCCCGTCCACTCATTTTGCCCACCAATTTTTTAGAAGTAAAAATGAACTTGTGGACGAAAGTCATGCGATTTCCGTGTCCGTCCGCCTGTTTCACGCTAGGATTGACGGTGATTTATCGAAGTCATCCGAACCGGGACGACAGCCTTAAGGTCCAGCCCGGCCCCCACGAGAGGACGAAGGACGGTACGTGCCATGACATTGACGGGCATCGAATTGGAGACCAGACGCAGACTGCTGGGACTGAGCCAGCAGGATCTGGGATTGTGCATGGCGGTGATCGCTCCCAGGGACGACGATCCACGGCCGGTGTCGCAGAACACGATCAGCAAATGGGAGGAAGGCCGGGGCGGTCTGCCGTTGCCGGGATGGGTCGCTAAGACCATGCCGCTGATCCTTGACCGGATCGCGCGAATGCAGGAGGCGTTGGATGAACGCGCCATGGAATATCTGGAATCGTTGGAACCCGATGACGGCGACGTGGTGCATGTTCCCGCGTACCGTTCGTACCAAGCGTTCTGGAAGGCCGCGCCACGTTTGAAGGGGTGGCCGTACGCGATGTGGAACACCGCGCTCGTGCACGCGGTCGACGCGATCGATGACGGCCGCGACTATATGCTGGACGCCGTCAGATAAAGAAATCGGCACTTCAAAAAGGGAAAACAAAGTGCCAACGTCAACGTTCTAAATCATCGCTGGCACCTTGTCCAGAGCGGATCATGAAGGATCTGATTGCTGTCATGATCTCCATCACAGTTTAGCACCAGCCAACGATCTATTGCATGCTCTTTCCATGTTCGCCCCAAAGGAGTCGTTCGATTCGTTCGTCTTCCTGGTCGAACAATGGACGGGCCTTCATGTCGATCTGTCTTTGGCGACCGTACTGCGGACTCTAGCAGGCCGAAGGAACAATCAGCGGACGCCCCACTCCCGCGCCAGGGTCTCCGGGGTGACTCCTTGGCTGATGCGTTCCAGATCCTCACCCTCATACTCATTCACATCGGTAAGATAAAGAATCGCCCGCTGTGTACGGTTCCACCCTCTCAAATATCCGATTCCCGACTGCGTCGCGGCCCGCCGTACAGCCCATTTGCTCCATCCGCGATCCTCCGCCCTCCGGTAGATTTCAACGGCGAAGGCGCGATTGCCTTCGGTTCTAAGCGTGGCATGCAGCCATGGAATCACTTCGTCGTATCGTATCGTCCGATGTACGCGCATGCCGTTTTCGCTCGTCCGCTGTATCCCCGCTGCGGACAGAAGATTCGCCAGAAACCGCTCCTTCTCTTCCAGTGTCCGCTGCCCGGCGTCAATCTCCGCCTTCAGGATGTCGATCTCCTCTCGGACGTCCGAAGCCAATTGGGCGACCGTCAGCGCCGACGATTGGATGTCATGACGGACGGCGCGGGTCTGCCGCGGCCGGCCGGTCGCACGTCGCCGAGCCAGCCGACGGTCATACTCCGAGCGTGAAACTCGCTTTTTACCCATTGAAAATCACATCCTTCTTTTATCCAACGTTCAGAACCGAATCTCATCATAGTCGGTGAGGGCGTCCGGATGCTCCCAGACGAAACCATTCACAGCTGCCAGATCTCCCATGGTTTTCCGCCTATTCCCTATCTTTCATCATCGTCTATCAGGTCTTCTGCGTGCACGCCGAGCGCACGGGCGAGCCGTGCCGCGTTGCGCAACGTTATGCTCTCAACGCTGTGCCGGCCGTTTTCGAGCTCGCTGATCCGGGATTGCCTGATGCCGGACAGCATGGCGAGTTTCTCCTGGCTCATGCCTTTCTTGCACCGCCAGTATCGCAGCCTACTGCCCATCACTCGTCCTCCGGTTCCGTGGCCGGCAGGAGCGTGCGGAAGTCGCCGTAGGAGAGCTTTCCTTTTCTTGCGAGCTGGTCGATGTGCTGTTTGACGAGTGCTTCGGACACGCCTCTCAGACTGCCGTGCCCGTCGAGCCGGTCGAGCCCCTGTTCCACATAGAAGACCCCTCTGCTGCCGCGCAGTCCTTGCACGATCTTGGTCGCACCCAGACCGTGGCCAAGCAATCGGTTGACGCCCGAGACGTAGCCGATGATCGCCTGGTCGACGTCACTGATCGAAACGGTCGTGATGGGACCTCCCCTGGTGGTCTCATGCGGATGATCGTCCACCTGCGTGGCGCGTTCGGCTTTCCGGGCGTTCCGTTCGGACCTTCTGGCCTGTCGTTCGGCTTTCCTTCGAGCCTTTTCCTCTCGGCTGGGCTCCTGGTCGACGTCGCCGGTCTCGGGATCGTACGTGCAGTTCGCGCAGTAGTCGCAATGCTCGGCCGCGCTGTCGCCGAAGTATCGCAGGATCATGCCGCGCAGGCAATCCTCGCTTTCGCAGTAGTCGCTCATCGCGTTCAACCGTTCCAACGCGGCCTTGCACACCTTGTCCTGGCGTTCGGTGTCGGCCATGGCGCTGCCGGCGTTCTGGCGGATCCTGTCGCGCCATGACTTGAAGTCGCCGTCGCACCAGATCAGGATGCTGCGCGCGGGCTTGCCGTCTCGACCGGCGCGTCCGGCCTCCTGGTAGAAGCATTCGATGCTTTCGCACGGGCCGTCGTTGATGACCCAGCGCACGTCGGGCTTGTCGACGCCCATGCCGAACGCTGTGGTCGCGCAGATCACGCGCGGACTGCCGTTGAGGAATCCGTCCTGGATGCGTTTCTTGTCCGCTTCGGGCACGGTGGAATAGAACGCCTCGGCGTCCACGTCCTGTCGTTTGAGTTCGATGGCGAGCCTGTCGCATTCGGCGCGGCTGTTGCAGTAGACGATGCCGCAGTCCTGGTGCCTGACCGCCCAGTCGCGGATGAACTTCACTCGTTTGCCCGGCTTGAGCTTGAGGGTGTCGAAACGAATGTTGGGACGGTCGAAACCGGTCTTGACCATCACGGGCTGTCTGAGTCCAAGGTTTTCGGCTATCTGCGGGATCTGGCCGGGTGTCGCGGTCGCGGTGAACGCGGCCATCACCGGACGGGCGGGCAGTTCCTTGATGAACTCGCCGATGCGCAGGTAGCTGGGACGGAAGTCGTGGCCCCATTGGAGCACGCAGTGGGATTCGTCCACCGCGACCAGATCGATCCTCGTGCTCTTCGCGAAGAACTGGAAGTCGTCCGCCCACAACCGTTCCGGCGCGACGTACAGCAAACGAATCTCCCCCGCCTGGACGCCCGCGTAGATGCTTTGGCGTTGGGCCGGACTGATGCCGCTGTCAATGAACGCGGCCCGCACATGCCTGGCCTGCAACGCCTGGACCTGGTCGCGCATGAGCGCGCGCAATGGGGTGATGACCAGGGTGAACGATCCGGGACGCGTGGCGGGAAGCTGGTAGCACACGCTCTTGCCGCTGCCGGTCGGCATGACCGCGATCAGGTCATGGCCGGACAGGATCGACGTGACGGCCTCCAACTGGCCGGGGCGAAACGACGAGTATCCATACGTGCGCTCCAACTGGCTGGTCGCGGCCTGAACATACGAGTCCGGCAGGCTGGCCCGCACGATCTCGTTCGCATCGTCCCTCAGATCCAAGTATTCGACATCCATTGCGCTTCTCTCCCTTATGGGTTCGGGCATGGCCTTGTGCTTTCCCGACGTATAACCCCGTTATATCACATTGGTGAGATAAACATATCGGTTGGTTGACTTGGCGACTTTTTCAACCTTACGACTCAATCTTCTGTCTAAGGATCGATTCGTACGGCTCGAAAGCCGGACCCGGCTTGTAGAGGTCGGGATATGCGGGGGCCAATACGCCCGCCAGGAAACTTCTGAGATGCTCGTCCTTGCTGGACAAAAGAGGTATCGCACGTTTCTTCATAACCTCTCCGATGGTTCCTGTTCTAGTAGTTTCTGGAGTTTCCTGTCGAACGTCGATACGGGGATTTCTTCCACCGTATGCCGTGCGGCGAGGATGCAGTCCGGGAAGTCAAGCTTGTTCGCCCCGTACAGGCGCAGTGCCTCCAATGCGGTCGCGTGGTGTTCGCAGTCGATGTCTTCCAGCAGTGCGGTGAGCGCATCGACGACCTGATCCCGTGTGAATTCGTAGATTTTTCCGGACAGCACGTACACGCATTCGGACAGGAGCTCAAGTCCCGTGGTCGCGCCTTCCCTCACGAGTCTGGCCACGGTTTCGGATTGTTCGGGATTGACTACCGGCAGCTGCTTCATGATTCCGGCGTGTGCGTGCAGTGACGCAATCTCCGACACCTGTATATTACAAGTACCAAAATATTAGAGATTCTATGTATTTTGCACACCTGCACACAATGTGTACTTAGGTCGTATTTCCAACGTTTTTAACTATTGTTTTTAGATTCTAAAAATTTTTACAGCCCAGATTCTAAACAATATGTTGTAATCGTAAACATGAACGAATCTGATCGCAATCCCCGCAAACGGCACGTGGTCTTCCAGAAGCTGAACATCACTCCATCCGCGACACCAATCATCTCACTCATCGCATCCATCAAAAACGTCAGGGCCAACGGTCTCGACTTGTCCCCTGATTACCAGAGAGGATATATCTGGTCAAACGAGTACAAGGACCATCTCATCCTTAGCATCATCCTGAACTACCCCATCGGCAACATCGTCATCAACAATCTCGACCATCCGAACCAACGCAACTCCAGACAGGAACTCGTGGACGGCAAACATATGGTGTCGTGTTGTCGTCTGCTTGGGATTCGTCGTCTCCGGTCAGGTGCCGGACGCCGTTCCAACGGTCGACGTGTTCCGCGCACCAGCGAGTGTCCTCGACGGTAGGATTACCGCACACCGTATCGGCCTGTCGCCATTGGCAGGTGCCGTCCATGTCCGCGTTCTCGTCGCGCAGCTTGTCCTTATCCACGTTCTCGAAGACATGCAGGACGGTCCGCGCGCATGCCACGGCCTCCATGCATGATGCCAATCGTCTCAACGCGCCCAGGAGCCGTTCCGTGTCCTCCGCCATACGGGCCGGATCGTCCACGCTATCGCCGATGACGACGCACCTCATGTTCTCCGCGTCCCGTCGTAGTTCCCGCGCCTGCTGTTCCAGACATGCCATGTGGAGTCCGAGCGTCGCCGTTCTCCTGTCGATGTAGTCGGACATCCTTCCGATACGTCTGGCTTGGAATTCGTAGTCCACCATGCCCCGCGTCCTCCCTCTCCCCCAAGTCTACGCCACCCGTGCTGGTAGCATCGGTGTCGTGCCGTCCCCCTCGGATCGGACCCGTTCCGACTCGCGTTGCGGATTCCACCGTCCGGACGGCGCGGGCAATTGCATGCGCGGGCCGGGTTCGCCGTCAAGGCGTGCCCGGCCCGTTCGATTGGATGTCCGCCGCGGCGACGATTCCCGGCCGCTCGTATCCTGTTACAGCGGGAATGCTCCTAGATTCCGAGGATGCGTTTCTTCGCCGCTGTTTCAGCTGGGATGGAAATCTGTTCTGCCAGAGCGGATTGTTCCCGCGGCCGGAATGACGTCACGCTACCGCATGTCAGCGGGATAGCCCGAGCGTAGCTCGCTCCGGGTCAACGTGGCCATGGCTGCGGGAAGGATGGACTGCGGCCTGCATGTCCCCCATGCGGCACGGCACATGTCCACGAGCCGGTCGCCGTCGATGGTTTCGATTCCGGTGTCCGAAGCATAGGCCAGGGCGTCCGCGGAGTAACCGCTGGTGGTGACGACAATCATGCCGTCCGCGCCGATTCCGCTGTTGGCGCCGTAGAGCTTCTGCAGTACGGGACGTCCGACGCGATGCCCGCGGCCGTAAAGCTTGCATTCCACGATCCATGTCATACCGCCGCGTTCCAGGAAGATGTCGTATCCGCCGTCCCGTGCGGGAGGCGTCACCGTCGCCGTGTAGCCATATGCCTGGAACAGGCCGGCGCAGTATTCCTCGAACCGTGTGGGCTCGTCCTGGAACCTTTTGATGATGTCGTCCACGCCGTCCGCGGCCTGTTGGAGTTCTAGCCGCCGCTGCATGATCCGCATCTTACGTTCTTCCTCGGCGCACGGCATGATGTCCACATGCGCTGCCCTTAGATCGACCGCCAATCCATACAGGCTTTCCGGATCTTTGGACCACATCTCCCAACCGTCGATCAGGAGCCATGACTTGTTGCGGATGATACGGCGGTCGTTCGTACGCCGGTCCCTGGTGCCATCCTTTTTCGCGGTACGCCATTCGGGCCATGCGAGACTGAGGCTGCCGGGTCTGGCGATGTCCCCGCTGCGGGAGATGTGGATGTTTTCGGGGACGGGCACGCCATACCGTCTGCCGACCTTGACCCGTAGGATCCACTGGCGTATGAGTATGACAAGCCATACGGCGAGGCAGCCGGCCACGATGGCGAGTATGACGGGCACGCCATATAGGAGGAATTCGTCGCATAGATCGGACCATTGCGCTCCGTCCGTGTCATACAGCAGGTCGTTCAGGTATTGGAACACCTTTTCCATCATTCCATCTCCGTTCTTTCATCCTTACAACATCGAAGACGCTTTAAAAGCGTGCACTACTCATGCTCTTTTAGCCCGAACCGGCGGATGATTCCGTCGCGTTCCTCGCCGCTGTTGCCCCACCAGGATACGAACCCTGACGGATCGACCTCACCCGTCTGCCTGCTCATCTTGGCCATAATCCTCAACACTGCCGGAGAGAACACCCTGCGCAAGCGCACGTTTTCCATACGGTCCCATCTCAGCCACGCGCAGACCAAGCGATGACTTTTGCGCGCGCGACCGATGACCTTGAACGAGCCGCCGATTGTTCTCGTGTCCGCCCACTCACTGGAGATGTAGACCTTCGTTCCGGCCGAGAATATCTTCGTACCGTGCATGATGCGATGGTCCTGGCCGGTCTCGTGCGCGTCCACGACATTGGCGACGGGACACCACGACCAGACCTCATCGTCCGCCCCATCCTTTTCGCCTTCGTCTTGTACTAAAACATCCATAATGCCAATTTATCCATCACAATAGTGCGCCAATAGCTGATAGAGACCTTTAGGGAGGCTTCTATCAGCCGAAGACGTGATCGGAACTAGTAATGATTTTCCATGTACAATAGCGGATTTTGACGAGCATTACACATTGCCCCCCTATAACAGTAAACTCATCTGTACACCGGATCCGAACCTACTTGAGTCAATGAGGTCAATTGGATATAGTTTGAACACCGCTGTAGCCAATATTATCGGTAATTCAATCGCAGCCCAAGCACAACGGATCAACGTTCGATATTTGGAGCTACTTATTCATCTTTCACACACCTATAGATGGTAGAACGCCCCACGTTCATCATCGCAGCAATCTGATTAACAGTCACTGATTTAGACTCATACAGACGCCGCACTTCCCTGACCTGTTTCTCGTCGAGCTTCGCCGGACGACCTCCTTTCCGGCCTCGTGCTCGCGCCGCCGCAAGTCCGGCGCGGGTGCGTTCGCGGATCAGGTCGCGCTCGAACTGTGCGAGCGATCCGAAGATGTTGAACACGAGCGTGCCGCCCGGATTGCTCGTGTCGATCGCCTCGGTCAACGAGCGGAACTGCACTCCCCTCCCGTCGAACGTGGTCATCAGGTCGACCAGGTTCTGCATACTCCTTCCTAAGCGGTCCAGCTTCCACACCACGACGGTGTCGCCCTCGCGCAGGAGGTCGAGCATATGGTCGAGTTCCGGACGGTGCGTCTTAGCGCCGGACGCCACGTCCGTGAAGATCCGGTCGCATCCCGCCTTCACAAGTGCGCCCTTCTGCAGGTCGGTGGTCTGGTCGCCGGTACTGACCCTCGCGTATCCGTAAATCATGCTCGCCGTGCCCCAAACCATACCATTTCCAGAGCGTCACTGGATAGGTGGTCATGAACATGCTTATCAGGATTCCACTGTTGTCCGAGATCAGGGCCGCCATGCCGGGGACGATTTCTGCCAATATTCCGAAGGCAAGGAACAGCCTGTAAAACATGAGGAGCGGTCGTCCGAGACGAAACGCTTTTTCACTGTCGAGCATTCCTTTCCTCCAACCTTCATCCTTGTATGCCAGATTGGCCATTAGAGCCAGCGTCAGCAGGCTCATGAACGCCATGACGAATGCGAAGACTCCGGCTTCGCCGTACGTGTGAAGGCAGAGGAACAATATGAAGAACAGGACGAATGCAGTCAGATGGGCGAACCACATGCTGCGTCAAGACCGACGCCGAACGGGCCCAGGAGAACCGCCAATAGGATATAGCTCCATTTCGGCAAGGTGTTCGCTTTTGCATCACTGGACATTGTGGAAGCTCCTTTCTTATGTCAGAAAACCAGTTCATTTTCAAGGCTAGCCGAACCAAATTGGCTCATATTGGTTTTGTGGGAATCTACTGGCTGATTCGTTGGTTTCCGCAAATATGGTGGCCCTCACTATCCGTTCTTTCTTCTCGCCGCGCATGTGATCCATTCAGGTGATTGGAGGTTCGGCTGTGCCACGTTGCTATCGGTTCGACGGGTCCGCGGGCATGGATCTGCGTCCCGCATCAGTGTTGGAGACGGAGGATGCTCGCAGGACGGAACTCCGTCGTCGTCGCGAACCGATGGCCGTGACCACTCGTATCCGCATGGTCGATCAGCCGCCGTGTGGATTGCTGTCCCTGTCCTTGTTCGACCATGTGCCCCTCGCAGACCATATGGCCCTGCATCCGCGTTCTATGGAGACGGTCGCGCCGGACCTTGCCGGCCTGTACGTAGATTACATGACGCGAATCGCGATGGGCGCGTCCAAAAGGACCGCGTTCCGCATTCCCCTGTTGGGCGCCCGTCTGGTCGGTCAGGGCGAGTATGCGGAATCGTTGCTGTCCAGAATGGTGGATTTCGCTTTTCCCTCGGCTCGTGCTGCGTGCCTGCTGCTTGATTTCGACGCGGCCTCACGACGTGGACCGCAGTATTGGAGCCCGCGGCGGATGGTTCCGGATGCGGCGACGTATTTCAATCTGACACGCATGGTCGCCAGGTCCCGCGTGTTCCTCGACGAGTATGGTCCGGTGGTATGGGAGGGATTCGATTTCGAGGGAGGCTATACGGATCGGATCACGAGCGGGTCCGGTGATTTCCTCACCGGGGACACGTTGTGGGATTTCAAGGTGAGTGGTTATCCTCCGAATCCCCGGTACACGCTTCAACTGCTCATCTATTGGCGGATGGGATTGCATTCCGTCCACCCTGAATACCAGTCGATCCGGCGGTTGGGTTTCTTCAACCCCCGCCGGAACGAGGTGTGGCTGTTGGACGTGGACCGGATTACGCCGGAGCTCATCGATTGGACTGAACGTGAGCTGATCGGCTATCCGGCCTGATGGCAACTCGTTCAGTGTGCGAGCTCCAGACGGTACTCTTTCCTTTGGTTGACGGTTTCAATGAACTGGCTAAGGAACCATATCGCGCCCATCGCCTCGTCAAGGTCCCTGAACTGGTAGTAGCAGTTTCCCGCATCAAGGTCGAGGGCGATCCTGTAGTCGTCGTTCCCGGCATCGACGACTATCGTCGCCGGCTCCGGTTTCTCACCGATTCCCATGAACTCCACCCAAGTGGCCGGCATTAAACCAGGCGTGGTACCGTCCGGGAAATGCAGCTTTTTCACCACCGATTCCATCGAATGGCAGGAACATCGGACGATTTCAGGGTTTTTCGCCACGAAGAATTCCGTGAAGATGCTTCCATTGCGAAGCCCTGGCCGGTATTCCTGCGATCTTGCCATGGCGTAGACGTTGCGGTTCAGGGGAAAGTCTCTGCCGTTCCGCAGACCGATCCAGAAGTGTCCTGTTTTCGATTTGTATTCGATCTTGTCTTCCATGGTCTGTTCTCCGTTCATTGTTCATTCCTCTCCTTCGCCGCTTGCCTGCGCCATCGGCTCACGCACCGTTCGATGCGTTTGCGTCCGATGACTTCCGGACCGACGCCCGCGCTTCTGAACACGTCCACCGGCCGGGCACCCAACTCGAGCTCGTATTCCACATAGCGGATGAAGTACCTGTTCCAGGTGATCCGTTTCTCACCGCACTCGTCAACGGCGTCGAGACCACACAGGTATTGGCGTTCCTTGGCATCGAATGGCTTGTTGCATGGCCTTGCCTTCGGTTTGGCCCGGTTCATTCTGCCCTGTTGCAACGCTTCCTGTTTCAAGAGTAGTTTCATGCCTTCCGCGAGGACCTGGGTTGGCGTCATGTGATGCATCACCGCATACGATTCGATTTGTCTTTTGAGTGAAACGGGCAATCCGAGACCAGTGGTCTCATCGTCATCGTCTGATGGCTTGCCGTGTGATCGTGTTGCTTTTTCCGGCCTGTTCATTGTCCCATCCCGTCAACGGAGGTTCTGGTCCTGATGAATTCGGATATCTTGTCAAGGCAGATCACGGCGCCGGCACGGGCCTGTGGATTTTCAGCCAGAATCCGGTCGTAGCAGAAGTCACCGGTGCCCAAGTCTACGGCGATGATGCAGTCGTCGCTGTCGGGCCTGTCGTCGTATCCCATCGCTTCGATCCATATGGCTTCCGGTAGGATCGGAATGGTATCGCCGTATTCTTTTCCAAGGCTTCTCAACGCTGTTGCCATGGCCTTGCAGACGTCGGCGACCAGGCCGGTGTCCGGTTCCGCGTGCCGGTCGAGGAAGTATTCCGCTCCGATGTCCTCGTCGGACAGTCGGGTCGCCCGCATGCCGGCGATGGCCATGCGCGCCATGGGCACGGTGTGCCCCGTCACGGCTCCGAACCAGCATCTGGTCCCGTCGCTCATCGTCTTCCTCCTTTTCCGTGCCTCCATGCGAGGACGATCGTCACCACGCAGAAGATGATGGCAGTGGCGACCAGGCCCAGCAGGACGAGCCACAACCACCCGTATCGTGGCAGCAGCGCACATTCCACGCAGATCATGATCGTCGCGACGATGCAGGCCACGATGATGACGGTCGCTTTGACGATGGGGTCATGATTCCTGCTCATCATGCTTCTCCTGTTCCTGTTGTTTTTCGAGTTTCTTGCGCCATCGTGCGGCGCATCGCTCGATGCGTTTGCTGCCGATGACTTCCGGACCGCATCCAGCCCGGCGGAAGATGTCGCTTGGAGCGCATCCTCGCACAAGTTCCTTTATCGTGTATGCGATGAACGCTTGGTTCCATGTGATACGTTTCTCGGTGCACGCGTCGACGGCGTCTAGACCGCACAGGTATTGTCGTTCCTTGGCGTCGAATGGCTTGTTGCGTGGCCTTGCCTTCATTTTTTTCATTGTTCCGTCCTTTTTGCCGGTCGTGCGCATATGCGTCAGGGGTCAGATGTCGAGTTCTCCTTGGATGATGGCGTGGCTGCCGTCCGGCCCGTAATCGGGTTCGTCCAACTGCCAGGTCTTCTCCTCGCTTCCGTCAAACGGGTGCTCTTCCACGAGGGTCAGTCCGCACACGCCGCAACGCATCAGGCATAACCGGCTTCGGGTCGTGCGGCCTGTGATGCTCCATGGCTTCCATAGGTGGGGCCGGTGCTGGTTCCATCGACGTCGACTGTCTGTGCCGGGGCATGCCTGGAGGGTTCTCAGACGGTTGTTCCCGCAGAGGAACAGCATGTCTCCAATGTCGGTCCAACGGTCCGTCCAGTGGATGATCTCACCGTCCCATCTAACGGGCAGCCGCTCGTCCAGGAGCGCGCTTTCCGATCGGAGGGCCGCGTCGGCCTCCCCTATCGTCGTGTCTCCGCTCGCCGTCATGGTCTCTGGCCGGCTTGGTATTCCACGCCGGCCAGGAACGCCTGGCCGATGATATTCAATGTGTGGTCGATGCCGTACCGGTCGTTCCGGTCCGACACCATGTATTTCCTCCTTATCCGGCGGGCGTATTCGTTGGCCGGTTCCACCGCGTCGGCCAGCGTGTCGGCCCATATGCGTTCTTCCTCGCTCATTTGTCTTCCTCCTTGTCGAGTGCCTGTTCCGCTTGGATGCAGAAGTCCAACGCGTCGTTCCATCCCGCCCGGTACGCGATGACCCATGCCTGCGCCGGCGACTCGTCGGTGAGGCGCGCCGCGATCAATGTCCTGATGGCGTTGCCTTTGACGAATTCGTCGGCGCCGATCCTGTCCATGTCGTTGGCGCCGTCGTTTTTCCTGAGCCTGAGTTGGATGGCTTCGGTCATGAGTCGTGTCGCCGTGGTGTGCAACTGTCTGGCGCGCTCCTGGAGCTCGTTCTTGAGCGCGGCCGGCACCATGAAGCTCACCATGGCCTTCCCGTCGTTTCCCTCTCTTTTCTCTTCCATGGAGAACAATCCGTCGTTCACCGGTCCCTTCCTTCCTTTTTCCCGCTCAGCATGACGATCTGGAGGCGGATCTCCTCGATTCTTCGGTCCAGGTCCTCGACCGCGCCCCTCAATTCGATGTCCTTTTCGACCAGGCATCCGGCCGTCTCCCTCATGAATCGCATGACGTCTCGTTCGCCGCATTCCGTCGCGTGTCTCATCGCCGCGCTTCCGTCAATCCATCGCTGACGGTGAGTTCCGCCCACGCGCGGTTCATGGTCTGGGCGAATCTGAGCGTCATGCGTCCGCTTGACGCGTGTTTGAGGAGTTCATGGTATAGGGTTTCCGCTGTATCGCAGGCCTCGTCGTGGCCGATGGGTTCGATGTCGGGATCGTCTTGCATGGGCATGCCGAACTCGTCCATGACCTTTTTCAGCGCGTCGGACGCGGCCGTCATGCCGTGTAGTCCGTCGGCGAACATGTCCGCCATCTGCGTCGTCCTGTCGAGTCTGGCCGCGAATTTTACCGCCTGTTGCATGATTGTCGCTCCCATGTCTTCCCCTTCCTTTCATTGGGATGATGGTCGTGTAGATTGTCGTGAGGAGGATGGGGACGAGGGTTATCGCCATGATGCCGCATACGACTCCTGTATGCCGGCTGATGAACGTGGCCTGCGGGTCGATCTGTGACCAGATGATGGTCATGATGTAGCAGGCGCAGCAGATGGTGAACAGGTTCATCGCGATGGTCGCGAGGGTCTGGAGCGTCATGCGTGGTTTTCGTCCGTTCCTCATCGGTCCTCGTCCTTTTGGGGATCGGTTTCCCGAAAAGGGTTTTGGGGAGGAACACCTTCGGGGGAAAGTGTGCGAGTCTGTTCTTTTATTGTTTCCCCCGTCGGTTTCCTTCATTGATTCCACATGTCCCCATTGCGATATCGGGGGTAATGTTCGTCAGAGGATCTTCCATGGGTGCGGACGTCCCATGATGGTCTGGTAGTCGTTGGCATCGAGTTCGTTTTCGAGGATGGAGACGGTCTCGTGGTATTCGCGCATCGTCTTCACCGCGCGTGCCTGCTCGCGTCCTGCGGCGCATAGGAGCGCGATTGCGGTCGCGAACGGGATGATGGCGAGGAACGGAGTGCTTTCCACCATCGACAGGGTTATGACGAGGCAGGCTATGGCCATGACCGCTTCCAGGTCGCGGTTGTTTCTCATCGTGTGTGCCTGGGTCGATTCCAGTTCGCTTTCGCTTTTCATGCGGGCCGCGTCTTCGAGGTCGAGGCTGCTTGGACGGTATGCGTTCGGATCCGGATTCATTTGTGCGCTCCTTGTCTGGCTTTGGTTTTCTCCTAATCCGGTCACGCATGCGTTGATTGTTATCGGTACATGAAATCACGAATGGATGGCCATCTCGCATGGGCTGACCGTCCGTGCGCGCAGGCCGATTATGTCGTCTTCAAAACGCGACAGCAGTCGGTCATGTTCGTCGGTTTTGTCCGGTTCCCAGAGGACATCCGTTCGCATTTTCATATTGGTTCGTCCTTCTTTCGCCGAGGGCCGAGGGTGGATATCACTGGTATCGGGCCCGTAGATCCATGGGGATGCGTGCCATGATGTCGTGATGTCGATCGTCTATTAGGCTTGTTCTGGTTTTCCATCTGCTTGCTTTTCTCGTTCTGCTGGCTCATGCTCATTCCCGATATCGGCTGGTATGGTGAAAGCGTTCGTCTTGGAAATAGGAGGTTTTCCGTGGGATTGTTCGAAGGATTGCAGAATCTGTTCCGTGGCATCTCCAAGGGTCGGTCGGATGATTCGGACACGCTCCCTGTCGTTTCGTCCGTCGGGTTGGATGAATCGGATGGTACGTTGCGCTTCACTGTCGCGGATGGCCAGATGCAGGTGGATATGATCTGGAATCTGCTCACCGAACAGATCGGAGAATGCCGGAATCAACAATTGCCAAAACCGTTGCCCAATCCGGATGACCTGTTCCGGCCGACGCTTATAGGGGCGTGGGCCGAGGACCGCCTTGTAGGAGGCGCGTTCGTCATGCCAGACCTGGAGGATTCCGCATATTATGCCGCTGCCGGGCACGGTGATGCAGCAGAGTTCCTTGCCGTAAGGACCGCCATGGTCCAAGGGATCGCGGTGTCGCCCGAGTGTCGGCGTATGGGTGTCGGTGCCGAGATCAAACGGCATTGCGGCTTGTGGGCCGCACAGCACGGCTGTGTACTCGTGTTGTCCGTCGTGACGAACGACGCCGCGGCTCGCATGAACGAGAAAGCCGGCTATCAGGTTTTGCCACCGTTGGTCACGCTCGTCGTTGAGGCGGTGGATCACGGCCGGTCCGTCACCTTCATCGGGCTTCCGTTCGATCGTGACTCTCCCGCCTGTACGCGTTGGGCTTTCGGTTTGGTTGGCCACGTTGATGGGCTTGCGGTCCGGGTTGGCATGGGAGGTGTGGCCGAGGGATGATGCCGTGAGGTCGTGTAGTCGTAGGATTCTTCCTTGACCGTCCGCTAGGTCCGATATCCTCCATCCTCTTGCGGGCGCTTCGAGCATGATCGTGTCCGTCATTTGCCTATCCTCCTGTTGCGTGGATTACGGTTTCATGTTGGTCACGCTGAAATTGTTTGTTATTAGTCGTTCACACTTATCTGTTGTAGGGCTTTGATGATCAGGGAGAGTTTCGCGTCCAGATCCAACAGTCGGGCCTCCGGAACCGGAGTCGGAACGGCGTATTGTACGCCGAGGATATGCTGCAGGGTCTTGCTTTCCGATGTCATACCCACTGCCATGCGATTCACTACCTGGCGTTGATGTTCCTGCACCGTCCTTGTGTAATGACGCATCACGACCTCCTGGGTGGAGTCTCCGATGTTGTCCATCGTTTCACGGATCGTGCCGCCGTTCTGCATGAGCAGGGTCGCATGAGTGACACGCAACGTACGGAACGTCGCTGTCGTGCATCCCGCCTGTTCGCGCGCTTGACGGAAATGATTGCCCAGGGTCGTCGGGGCGAGTGGTCCCTTTCCCCGACGGGACTGGAATAAATACGGGCTGGATTCGTCTTTTCGATTGGCGATATGCTCGCGGACCAATGGCACCAGCAGGTCAGGCAACGGGCACACGCGTTTGGAATGCTTCGACTTGGTCGGCCCTAATCTTAATTCTCCCAGATCGTGTTCCCCACGGCAGACCGAATGATTCACCATCATGGTTCGGGCTTCAAGATTGAAATCGGATACGCGCAACGCGCATGCCTCGCCGATTCTCATGCCACCGGCCCATGCGGCCAAGAGGACACTTAGCCGGTCGTATTCCGGCATCGACTCGTATAGGGCGGCCAGTTGCGTGCCCGTCAATGGCGGCACCTCCCACGATTTGGGTTCCGGATCAGGCGGAATCGGTAGGGTGAACGGATTCGACGCCAGCAATGGCATTCCTGTACCGAACTTGTCCGAGCATGCGAGATTCATGATGGCTTTTAGTCTCTGGCACATGCGGGGGAACACCCACTCGCCTTCCTCATGCTCGCCGAAGTACCATTTGGAAATCACGTCCGGAGTGATTTGCTTGACCGTCATGCCGCCGAACACGTCCTTTAAATGACCCACGTCCGTCCGCAGATTACGTCTCGCCGCGCCACGCAGCGCGGTGCCATCCGGCTTGCGATGCGTATCCACATACCAGTCGGCAAGTTCGTCGAACGTCATCGATCCCGCTTTTTCCCGACGATCCCTGTCGGTCGGATGAACCCACTGCTTTAAACCACGACGGTGCATTTCGACCAGCTCATGTTCGCCGGCAAGCCATGACTCAGCATCCCGCACACTTTCAAATGACCGTTGCACCCGACGTCCATCCACGGGTGACGAATAGCGCGCAAGCCATGCGCTGATCGACCCGTCGGATCGTTTCCGCGCAACGATCGTTCCGAATCTTCTTATCCTTGTGACTTCCAGATCTGGGTCCGTCATATCAGGTCCTTCCACGCGTCAGCGTCGGCAGGGACGCCCGATTCGGGGAGGATTGCAAGGCAATGAGGGCACGAGCGTCGTCGCCATTGAAAGAGCATATGCATCTCCGGGAGACGAAGCCCCCTCGATGCAAAAAAGATAGCGCATGACAGTTGATTCGGCAAAACCGGTCAGACCTATATGCATGGCGTTTTTTTGGAACCTTAACATGCACCTGAAACGGCATCTAGAACGGAAAAACCGGAAAGGAACTTGGTCAGACATCCTCGTCCGTTCCCTTCCGGTTTAATCAGGATGCAGAAGCGTTCTGTTATATGGTCTTTCCTGGTGCTTCATTCGTCTTGGGAGCCAGTGACATCCACCAAAGAAGCAGCATAAGCAGCATGAGATCTTTCGAGTCCAGGTGTTGGGGAGCTTGAAACGGGTCCTCGCGGAGAAGCGGGGACCCAAATTCATTTGATCCACATCCAATGGCATGACGAACGCGCGCGGCCCGACCGCGCCATGTGACCTGCTCTCGTCGTCGTCCGGCTTGCGCAGGTATCGTGCGCCGGCCGGAGCGGAAAGCTCACGACGGGAAATATCTGATGCGGCATTATGCCGCATCAGATATTCTGCTTCCGAATCGGCGAATAAGTAATCTTTCAATGCTGTCGGCGATGCAAGCATGTACGACGGAGGGCTAAAGCGTTTTGGCTTCGGAGTCAATCATCATGGCAGCATAAAACCCGGTCTCATTTTGGGAGAGGGTTTTCAGACGCCTCGGCTTGTGAGGACGGATGTCCGCGTCATCGGCCAGGAACCGGTCGGATTATTCGGACATGTTTCCTGTTGTTCCAGCTGTCGGATTGGATGGAGCGCATGTCATGTCAGAGCCATCCCCGTCGCGGTTTTCCGCCGCGTCCAGGACGATCGGCGAGGCGGCCAGGAGACGGTCGTGGCGGATCCGCCAGTCCTGCCCCATGGGCTCGTCGTTCATCTCGCCGGCCTCGCGCGTGGCTTCCACGTCCACGCGGTTCAGGGCTTCGTAGGCTTCCTTGCTGGCGTCAATGTTGTCGATGATGGCTTGGGCGAGGTGCGCGCGCCATGCGGTGATGTCCGGGAATTCGGCGAGGCATCCGCATTTGATGGACCCGTCGGGTGTGACTTGTGGATCGTCCCACCCGTCCTCCATGCCGATGTCTCCCAGATGGTCGGCGAGGACGTCCATGACGGCCTCGCGTCTGGTGTCGGCGGGTTTGTCGACGATCTCGTCCACATGTCTGCCGAACGATTCCCATGAGTTGAAATCCTGGTCGCAAGCGTCGCAGTGCACTTTCAACGGTTCGTAGGACAGGATGCGTCCTGCACCGTGCGCGTTGGTTTTCTCTCGTTTCCCGTTCATCGTGTTTTCCTTTCGTTCTACTGGTTTTACGACTACCGTTTTTGGTTTGGACGTGGATATTCGAGTCGTGTTTCGGGATTGAACCGGTGACGGATACCGTCTGTGAATTCGGCGTCGATCATTGGAAGAGCCATCTCAGGCGGCCTTGTCGAGTCCGTCACGCTGGTTGAGTTCGTCCGCGTGGCGCATGCATGCGAGATGCCATTCGGATGGCTGCCCAGATCGAAGGCTGCCCTCGTGGTCGTATTCCGCCTCGTGTGGCTTCATGTCGTTCAGGACGTGTTCGCACATGAGCGTGTGCACGTGGCGTTCCGAGTGGTAGTCCGGTATGGGTGTGGGCTTGGAGATGGGCTTGCGGCCGCGGGTCCGGGCTTCCGTGTCGCGTTCGCGTTGGTTTTCGAGTTGGCTGACGGTCCAGTCGTTGGCGATCTGATCCCAGTTGTCGGCCAGTCGGCGGGCGGAGTCGATGCGACGGAGCCAGTACGTGTTCGCGGGCAGCCAGTCGATGACCGTGAGGATGAGCGCCACGGCTACCGCGCGGTCGGCGTCGTGGGCTTTGGCGAGCCGGCTGACGAGGTTCCCGATTTTGGCGTGGTCACGTTTGGTCGGCGTTGAGGTCGTCAGCGACAGCTTGGAGCGGATGGCCGTGAGATGGTCCATCACGGTCACGGCTTCGGAGGATCGTCCCGTCTCATTTTTCCCGTCCTCCCCGGTGGGGCGCTTCCCGCTTGCGGGGAGCTCTCCCGTAGGGAGAGAGGGGTAATTGTATTTCAATGTATTATTGGGCGACATTTTGTCCAGTTTTTCGGACATTTTGTCCTCGACCACATCGTTCGTCCCGTCCTGTGATTCCAGAGGCGACATTTTGTCAGAATCTGTGAGAATCGGCTTGTTTCCGCCATTCTTCAGGGGCGACATTTTGGCTTTCGCTCTTTTTGTTTGTTTCTTGTCCGCCGTTCCGGACATTTTGTCCGAGCTTTCACCGTCGTTCTGGTCCGTTTGGTTCAGGGGCGACATTTTGGCTTTCGCTCTTTCCGCGCGTTTCATGGCGGCTCTGACTTTGGATGCGGACGGGTCCTCGCATGGTTCGGTCGGCAGGTTCGATTCCTTGCAGATCACGTTCCATACGATGGTCTGGTAGTTTCTCCTGACCGGTTCGCCGGTCTTCGGGTTAATGGCGCTGAAGTTCTGCTGTCCGGGTTCGATCAGTCCGAGGTCGAGAAGCTGGTCGATGCTGCGTTGCACGGTCTTCTCGCTCAACCCGCATGCTCCAGCGATGGTGCCTATCGCCGGCCATGCGGCCGTCCCGTCGTCGTAACGAGCTTTGAATGCGAGATATGACAAGACCGCTTTGGTCGCATTGCGTACCTCGTGCACGTGTTCCTGGACCCATACCATGGTTACTACCGTCATGATCTGTCAGCCTTTCCGCTATGGTCCAATCGCAGGATCCAGACCTTGGGTCGACGGTTCGCTGGCACGATGTCGCCGTTGCCGTGCCCCGCGGCGAGGTTCTGGTCTCCCAATGCGATCAGTCCCTTGTCCTGCAGTGCTTTCAATGCCTTGCGTACGGTACGTTCGCTTAATTCGGTCTCTGCCTGGATACGCGTTACGTGCGGCCGCGCGCAGTTGTCCTCTTCACGGGCCAGATATGCGAGATGGAGCAGCACTGCCTTTTGCGATGCGGAACCAAGATTCTGGCCATACGCCCATGAGATCGCTCTGACGCTCATCGTCCCGTCTCCTTGCCGTCGATGTTGAGACGCCATGCCTTCCACGGGCCTTCCTGCGCGTGCTCACGGTTCAGGATGCCGATCCGGCGTCCGACCGTACCGTCCGTATCCTCGTACGGCGTGATGTATCCCTGACGTTCCAGGCTCGCGAGGACCACGTCGAGTTCGGCCGGAGTCATATCGCACACAGCATGCCGCAACACGCGGGAACCCACGATGGCCAAAGCCTCCAATGGGGTCCGATACGTGTCCCTCGCCATGGCGATCAGCACGAGTTTCTCGTCCGGCGTGTCGGGATCAGAGTTCCAAGCCCATTCAACGGTCTTCATTACGGCTCCTTGCTTCCAAAATGTTTAGGTTTTCCAAAGTCTTGAGGGGGTACCGGCCACGCGTGTCCGTCATCATCGATAGACGACGCGTTGCGGCCGTCATGGACCGGAACGGCGTTGGAGAGAGAAAACAGAACCGTCCCGGCCTTATCTCCACGTCACCGGGATCCGGTAACAGCCGATGAAGGATCATCTTGTCCTCCTGCCCGTCTTGTTTCCCGTCTTGTATTTGTTGATGGCGGCAAGGATGTACGGGTAATCCTCGATTCGTGGGTTGCGGCCGCGATGCGAGTTCTCCAAAAAACGACGGATGTCACCGCGCAATGCGTCGGCGCCACGTGTCACGGTGAGGCATTGGCGTACCAGCATCCGCCACAATGTCCGACCATCCCGATCCTGTCGCACGCATTCGTTTTCCAGGTATTTCATGTCGTCCTTGTATTCGTCGCTCGCCAGCCCCTGTGGCTGGTCTCCGCCGGTAAGCCATTCCTGATAGCTGGACCTGTCGCCCGCGGGAGCGGCGAGAACATTGGAATCCGGATCGCCGAACACGTCGTCCTCCTCACACAGGCGTCCCTCCGATGCCGCATGATCCTCCCTGCGGATCAGACTCCTTGCCTCGTCCGCGTCCAACGACTCGCCCTGCGACGACGTGTGGGCGGACCGCTTGCGGCGGGTCTGGGGAGCATGGGTCATGCCGCCACGATATTTGGGACGTTCCGTCCGCATCCATTCACCCAGACGATTGCCGAGCAGAGTGTTCACGAAAGCGCCCAGCGCCTTCCGGTCCTCATAGGACGCCCACCGGCGCAGACCGCCCTTGAGCAGTTCCACGGCCACATCGCACATGACCTCGTCCACCGCCCAACCGTATCCCCATTCGGAAAGCTTGCGCGCGACCCTGCGACGGTTCTCGTCCAAAGCGTCCTGCACTTCCTGCGGGGTGACGCCGTACCGGTCCTTGAATTCACCGGCGCTCATGCTGTGGTGTTCCATGTTCAGAACCTTTCCGGATGCTCTTTCCTGATACGTGCGAGATACCTTTTGGCGGTGCTACTGCTCGAAGCCAATCCAGCCTCCACCGCCTTCGTCGAGGTCGGAGTCTCGTTCTGGGCTTTGCATTCGTCGAGCCATGCGAGCCATTCCTCGTCATCGGCGCCGGCCTTGTTCCGACGCGTCTTCTTAGGCTTGGTCTTGACGGCATCGTCCGTAGCCGGTTCGTTTCCGGCTTCCGTTTCAGTCTGAGCGTCCGTCGGCTCCTTTTCCTCTTCCGTTTCCACGGCTGTGACCGGCATCTCCGATGGAGTAGTGTCCTCGACTGGTTCCGCTTCCGGTTCCGGCGTGGTTTCCGTTGGAAGGTCCGGGGTGACCGTGGAGACCTCGACCAGGGTTGGAATGGTAACGTGGGATTCCATCACCGGCTGTGGAACGTTGGAGTCGGAGGTCGTGATGGTCGGAGTGGAGGCGTCGGCGACGGGCGCTTCAGCCTCTTCGGCTTTTGGGTCAGCATCGTCCTCCATGTCGGGCACGATCGTCTGGAAGTCGAACAGGTCGGGAATCATCGGCTTGGTCTCAGCCGCGGGTTTGGTTTCGGCAACCGGCGTAGGCATGGGAACGGGCGCGGGCTGCACAGGCTGGGCTTTCACGGGCTCAACCGGCACGCGGGTCTCCCGCGGTGCGGCTTCCGGCACTCGTGTGGCGTCAGTGGCGGTGTTGATCTTGTCGAGCCGGTCCCCGGCGATGATGACGATCAAGTGGGTTGCGTACAGGAGTGCGACAGGTGGAATGCTCATGATGACCGGCGGCACCCATGACGGCAGTCGGAACCCGGTGTTGATCATCGCGTGCAACGCGTTTCCCGTGATGGAAAAACCGCTGAACAGGACGAGTCCCACCCATGGGTAGGCGCTGCCGCGGATGTGTCCTTTCTTGAATCCCCACGTGGCCCATGTGCACAGGAGGATCGTGCCGTCCACGCACACGGGACCGCCCCAGCTCAGCCAGGGGTTGATGCCGCATGAGACGAACACGAGACGCAAGGCGTCGAAGCTCAATACGAACGCGATCAGGCCGATGATGATGCCGGCGGTGATACCGGGCCACATTTTGACGCTGGACCTTTCGGCCTTTTCCTCTTCATCCTTGGTGTATTTCATGATTCAGTCTTTTCTTCTCCAAAAACCAGTATTCGATCCCGGGACTGCGGCGTCCCGGGAAGATTCAATGAAACGCGGCGTCGGAGTGGATCCATGCCCCTATCCACTCCGACACGTGCGGGGCAAGGTCAGCCCACGACTTCCTCGCAGACCTTGCCGAGCTCTTCGCAACCATCGACGAAACGGCTCCAATCGTTGTCGGGATCGTCATCGTCCGCGCCATCGAACACGTTGTCGAGGTCGATGTTCAGCAGACGGAGCATCTTGCCCGTGTTGCTGATGATGTCGAAAATCATCGAAGCGTTGTTGCCGATGATCTCGTCCACGACGCTGGAACCCGGCTTCCAGTAATCGCTCTCAAGCTGGCGCACGATGCCTTCGATGCCGTCGTTCGCCTGCGTTACCGTGACGCCGAACGCGTCGATGTAACTGCGGATCTTGGCATCCGCGTTGCCCATGTCAAGGTCCAACGGCTGGTCGTCGGAGGCCTGATCGAATTCGGTGTTGTCGACGACCGCGGGTTCGAGGCCTTCGCTGATGCGACGCATCTTGTCCTTGCGCAAGGTGTCGGACACGGTGGATTGGGACACGTCGAGCATGTCGGCGATGTCGGTCTGTTTGGCGCCTTCCTCGGAGAGTTCCACGATCTTCTTGCGGCGTTCCTCGCTCGACATGCTGCCGGTGTCGATGGTGTGCATCCTGCCTCGCGCATCACGCACCTTACCCGTTGCAGGAGCAATCCCAGCCTTAGCTTTAACGCGACCCACAGTCTGATGGCCGACGCCGAGGAGGGCAGCGATGTCGCGGTCGCTGATGACTCCATTTCCATCAGCGTTTGGCTCTACGAGTCCCAGGATCAGGTTGTCTCGTTGTTCTCGTGTCAATTTGATTGCGGAAGCCTTGAAATTGTCCTTGCAATAGGCCTTCCAGCCTGCCGCGCCTTGCGGATAGCCAAGGGCCAGCCAGATGTGACCATCATGAGCTTTACGCACACCGGCAATCAGGTTGTACTGGGCCTCGATCGAGTCACGGTACTTCAGCTGGAGATCCTGTGTCAGAGCCTCGGCTTCTTCGCGGGTGTACGCGCATTCATCGTCAGCCAGTTGATGTTCTTCCGTTTCCGGTAATTTCTCAGAGAGGAGAACGATCGGGTTATTCCCAGCGTCCACGATTTCGGGGGTGATTGTCGGCGTGTTTTCCTGATATTGGGTTTCATTCGGTGTGGTGGATGTGGAATAATCAGATATTGAGCTGGTCCTTTCCTCAAAGTTGGAATTGATTGCATTGCTGGTTTCGTTGAAATCATTCATTGTGATCTCTTCTTTCTGTGATTGGTTCCTTGGCTGGTGACCGTGGAACCTTGGTAAAATGGGAAATGCTGGATGGGATTGACTCGCCGCCCGTATGTGAGCTGCAACTCATGTGCGGGCATTATTATTTGTTCGATATCGACCCATCGTTGAGTGGTTGGTATGAAGCCCGGCGAAAGATTGGAATGGATATGGATGAGGATGATGTTCTCGGACCAGATCATTCCGTTGTGCTGAAGTTCTTGTTGGGGCATGAGGTCTCCGTGTTGGAGATTGCTCTTGCGGCCGTGTCCTTCGAAGATTGCAGTCTTGACGGTTCCGTTCCATTGAATCGAGTCGTGGTGGCTTATGACTGTTGGCTTGGAGCGTTGGATGCGCTTCATCCGGGTCATGACTTCCGTCGTTTCGGTCTTTCAGCTTCGGAACTTTCGGACGACGACCTGCTTGGTCGTTTGTTGTCGACCGTGTTGTTCGATGATGGTGGCTGCCGGTTCATACGTTCCGTGGTCGCCGAGGTGAATGGCTATCGGGCTCACCGCGGTTGACGGTGCGTATGCCGGTCTGTCGTTCTGTCTCTTTTCTGTTATTGGTTTGGGAAATGCTGGATGGTTTCATCCGCCGCCCGGATGCGAACTGCAATTCGTCCACGAGCTTGTTTGCTTTTAAACTAAACTCATTTTTTCTGGTCTCCCTTCCGCTTTTTCGTTGCAATCATACGGAATAAGATCAAGAACAAAATCTGCGGAAAGACCATAGTGATCATGCAAATAAAGGAAATCCGTTTTTTGCCACTGGGCTTTCAAATTCACTTTCTGACAGATTGAAGATTTCGTCTGATCCATAGCTGCAGCAATTGAACTGTACGAAATGCCTTGATCTCGCAGCCAACGTTTCATATTCGACATCACTACCTCCTTCTGTGTATCAAATGATACTAAACGTTGTTTTGTTTTTCTAAACCATAGCATAGCGTTCAGATTTTGTAAACGCAAATCGGCGTGTTAATCTCATATACATCAGATATAAAAGAGTTTAGAAAAGGACGGAAGATGACTGCGGTTAATTCAGACCAAGTCAACGACAGCTCCATTGATGGTGAAGCAGACATCGTCGAACGGGCTATCAGATACAACACCCAACGGTATCTAAATTTGTTAAGCCTTTCTCAAAATGATCTAACTGGTCCATTAGGTATAACCAAAGGCGCCGTATCGCAGCTTTTGACGGGAAACAGCAAACTGAAATTCCGACAGGTATATATCCTTGCTAGAACTTTTGGCGTTACGGTTGAGGAATTAATGGACCCAACCTATATGCTGGAATCTGAAGAACTTTCCCGTCAATTGATGGAAAATCGTCGCAAAACGAAAGCAGAATATCTGATGGTCCATAATGGACCATCAGATATTTCCCGTCGTGAGCTTTCCGCTCCGGCCGGTGCGCGTTACCTGCGCAAGCCGGACGACGACGAGAGCAGGCCTCATGGCGCGGTCGGGCCGCGCGCGTTCGTCATGCCATTGGATGTGGATCAAATGAATTTGGGTCCCCGCTTCTCCGCGAGGACCCGTTTCAGGCTCCCCCACCTGGACTCGAACCAAGACAAAGGGTTCCAAAGACCCGTGTGCTGCCATTACACCATGGGGGAATGGCGGAAAACCTTGCGGTTACCGCCAAGTGTCTATTATGCCACATGTCGCCAACACCGCGTGTCTCGACGTGTCGCACTAATAAAAAACGTTGTTTAAGGTGCACAAAAAGTGTTATGCGCACCTTAAACAACGGTACTCGCTTCACTGATATGGGAGTTACCCCACAAACATGCGGAACGTACGCTAAGCATGCCCGCGCAACGCGTCATCAGGCGAACAAGAAGCCCTGTCCGTGATGCTCCGGATATGTGTCGAACAACTCAGCCACAGAGCCGTCTTCGAACACAGCACGGATGGCGCTGGCCAGCAGCGGCGCGATCGACAGCACGGTCAAACCGTCCCAACGCTTCTCTTCAGGAATCGGCACGGTGTCGGTAAGCACGACTTCGCGGGCTCCGCTGTTCTTCAAACGTTCGACGGCGGGACCAGACAGCACGCCATGTGTGGCGACGACAGTCACCGACTTGGCACCGGCATCCTTAAGCACGCTGCATGCACCGGCAATGGTTCCGGCGGTATCGATGAGATCGTCGACGAGCACGCAGTCCTTACCTTCGACATCGCCCACGACTCGGTTGGCGACCGCTTGGTTCGGACGGGTGATGTCACGCGTCTTGTGGACGAATGCGAGCGGACCACCGCCAAGACGCTGCGCCCACTGCTCCGCAACACGAATGCGGCCCGCATCCGGAGAGACGACGGCAACATTGTCAAGCTGGTTGGAGAAACGGTCGCGAATGTAGTCGACCAGCACCGGCATGGCGATAAGGTGGTCGACAGGACCGTCGAAGAAGCCTTGGGACTGCGCCGCATGCAGGTCGACACTCATGATGCGGTCGGCACCTGCGGTCTTCAGCAGGTCGAACATGAGACGGCAGGAAATGGGCTCGCGGCCGCGATGCTTCTTGTCTTGGCGCGAGTAGCCAAGCAGTGGGCAGACCGCGGTGATGGAACGCGCGGATGCACGCTTGAGCGCATCAATCATGATGAGCTGTTCCATAATCGATTGGTTGATCGGGGCTGCGTGGCTTTGCAGTACGAACACGTCCGCGCCACGCACGGATTCGGTGTAGCGCACGTACATTTCGCCGTTGGCGAAGTCGTATGCTGTGGTTTCCAGAACATCAATGCCAAGTTGTTCGGCGACTTCCGCCGCCAGTTTCGGATGTGTTCTGCCTGTGACAAGGATAAGGTTTTTATCCGGCTTTCCTTCAAGGATTGCGCTCACCATGTCTCCAAACGTCTGTTTTCGCGTCAAGTGGACGTGACCCATATTAACCATCTGCGCAGACCGTCTCACCCGCGCGTGTTCACCTGAAATTTACCGGTACAGTCCGTGCTTGCCAATATATTGCACCACGCCGTCCGGTACGAGGTACCAAACAGGCTCCCCATGCTCCGCACGTCGCCGCACATCGGTCGAGGAAATCGCCAGTGCCGGTATTTCCAACGTATCGACCTTGCCTTCCGGCAGTTTCACCCCTTCCGGCGATGAGTACCCGGGGCGGGTCACGGCCACGAAGTGGGCCAGATCCCACATTTTGTCGGCGTCTTTCCATTGCATGATTTCCGCGACCGCGTCAGCTCCGGTGATGAAGAAGAGTTCCGCGTCGGGATGTTGCGCACGGATGTCTCGCAACGTGTCGATGGTATAGGTGACTCCCGGACGGTCGATGTCCACGCGTGATACGGTGAATTTCGGATTGGACGCGGTGGCGATGACCGTCATGAGATACCGGTCTTCCGCGTTGGTGACGTTCTTGTCGAGTTTGAATACGGGGCGTCCCGTCGGCACGAAGATCACTTCGTCGAGGTCGTACACCCACGACACTTCTGAGGCCGCCACCAAGTGGCCGTTGTGGATGGGGTCGAACGTGCCGCCCATGATGCCGATGCGAGGCCTGCTATGCCAGTTGCCGCGTGCTGAACGTCGGCCTGTGGCCACCGCGGAACCTGCTGATTCCACGGAAAGGTCGGACATGCGCCGTTCCGGTTCCACCACATAGCTGATGGCAAGTTCGGAATCGGCTTCGGCGGATTCGGGCCGCATGCGTTTCGGGCCGGTCATGAGGCATCCTCGTTTTTTTGTTCCTGATCGGCGTCCGCGGTCTCACGGCCGATGCTGTCTGCCGTTGGCGATGCGTTGTCCGGGTCGATTTTGCCCATATCCTCATCCCACTCGTCCTGCACGACGCGCCTGATCTCCGCGAAAGTCGGCAGAGGGAAGTCCGGCTGATAGGCGCGACGCACTTCCGCCACACGTTCGGTGACGCGAATCAGCGTATCGGTCATGCCGTCAATATCCTGTTCGCGCTCCATGGCGCTGAATTTGGCGATGTACTGTTCCATGAGCCGCATCTGCTCATCGACGCTTTTAAGCTTCTCTTCGTCGAGTTCCACCACGTCTTCGGCATCGACTTCCGGCCAACCGATCAGCACCGCGTCGGCGTATTCGAGTGAAGCACGCTGTGCCGCCGATGCGATGCCGTCCTCGATCTGCACGAGAAACACGTATCGTACGATGCTTAATCGTTCGGATGCGAGCTTCAATCCCAGATAGGGGTCATTGAGATCCGCATTCCATGGGTTCTTAGCGTCAGTCATTGTTTCCTCCATCTGGCCGTCATTATTGTTGTGTTCGTTCATGCCCGTACCTGGCCTGTTCCGTAGCCGATCCACTTGGTCGTGGTCATTTCGCGTAGTCCCATGGGCCCGCGTGCATGCATTTTTTGCGTGGAGATACCAAGTTCCGCGCCGAAGCCGAACACTCCCCCATCTGTGAAACGCGTGGACGCGTTGACCATCACCACCGCCGAGTCGATGCGTGAGGTGAATTCCTCAATGGCCGAATAGTCTTCGGCGATAATGGATTCGGTATGCCCTGTGGAGTGGCGGTTAATGTGGCTGATGGCCTCGTCGAGTGAGTCGACCACTTTGACGCCGATCTTCAACGCGAGATACTCGGTATCCCAGTCTTCCTCAGTGGCATGTATCAGTTTCACCCCGTCAATACCGGTTTTGTCGATGATCTCGTAGGCCTGTTCGTCGGCATGCACTTCGACGTCGGCTGCGGCAAGCGCTGTGGCGATTTGCGGAAGGAACGCTTCGGCGATGTCACTGTGCACGAGGAGTTTTTCAGTGGCGTTGCAGACGCCGACGCGTTGCGTTTTGGCGTTGAGAATGATGGGGATGGCTTTGTTTTGGTCGCCGGTTCGGTCGACGTAGATGTGTACGTTGCCCGCTCCGGTTTCGATGACGGGTACTTTGGAGTTTTGCACGACGGCTTGGATGAGGCCCGCTCCCCCTCGTGGAATAAGCAGGTCGATGTGGCCTTGGGCCTGCATCATGGCGTTGGCGCCTTGACGCCCGTATTCGTCGACGGAAGCGATGAGTGCGGCATCATATCCGTGTTCGTGCAATACGTCGGCGATGATGTTGAGGGTGGCTGCGTTGGTGCGTTCGGCCGCGTGTCCTCCTCTGAGGAGTGCCGCGTTGCCTGATTTGATGCAGAGTGACACGACGTCGACGGTGACGTTGGGTCGTGCTTCGTAGATCATGCCGAGCACGCCGATGGGCACGCGGGTTTGTTCGAGTCGCAGACCGTTGTCGAGGTGGTATCCGCGCACGATTTCACCGATCGGATCCTGTAGGGTGGCTACGTGGCGCACACCTTGTGCGGCTGCGTTGACGCGGGGTACGTCAAATTTGAGCCGGTCGAGTTTGCCTGCGTCCATGCCATGTTCGGCGGATTTCTGCATGTCGATGGCGTTGGCTTCCGCGATTTCATTGGCGCGCGCGTCGAGTGCGTCAGCGATGGCGTTGAGAAGTTCGTTTTTACGCTGCGTGTTGGTTTGGGCAAGTTGCGCTTGCGCGATTCGGGCGGCGTCGGCTTTGGCGCACACCTCGTTGAGCACATCGGGCTCCATGGCGTTGGATTGGGTCTGTGGGTTCGTCATAGTTTCCTAGATTAGCGCGAAATCGCGCCTTGTTCCGTAGCTTCGACCATTATTTCGTCGTAGCATCGGAAACAGGGCGCGATTTCGCACGTCACGTGTCCTCAGAGATTTATATCCGAAACCGTTCTCGATCAACCGTTATTCGACATGGAATCAGTGGATCTGATCGAGACCCGGATACAGCGGGAAGTCTTCGGCGAGCTTGTCGACGCGAGCCCTGAGGGCTTCCACGTCGGCATCCTTGCCTGCTGCGAGTGCGGTTCCGATGATGTCGGCGACCTCTTCGTATTCCTTGTTGCCGAAGCCGCGGGTGGCGAGGGCGCTGGTGCCGATGCGCAGACCGGAAGCCACGCTTGCCGGACGCGGATCGAACGGAACGGTGTTGCGGTTGATGGTGATGCCGCACTGGGCGAGGAGGTCTTCGCCCTGCTGGCCGTCCATTTCGCTGTTGCGCAGATCAACCATGACGAGGTGGACGTCGGTGCCGCCGGTGAGGACGCTGATGCCGTTGTTCTTGACATCGTCGGACATGAGGCGTTCGGCGAGGATCTTGGCACCGTCGAGGGTGCGCTGCATGCGGTCCTTGAACTCCGGAGAGGCTGCGACCTTGAACGCGACGGCCTTGCCTGCGATGACGTGCATGAGCGGACCGCCCTGCTGACCCGGGAAGACCGCGGAGTTGAGCTTCTTGGCATAGTCCTGCTTGGCGAGAATGAAACCGGAACGCGGACCGCCAAGAGTCTTGTGAGCCGTGGAGGATACGACATCGGCGTACGGGACCGGGCTCGGGTGCAGTCCGGCTGCGACAAGGCCCGCGAAGTGTGCCATATCAACCCAGAACTTGGCTCCGACTTCGTCGGCGATTTCCTTCATGGCCTTGAAGTCTTCGATACGCGGGTAGGCGCTCCAGCCGCCGATGATCATGGCCGGGTGGGTTTCAAGCGCGCGCTGGCGGATGATTTCAGGATCGATGCGGAAGGTTTCAGGATTGACTCCGTAGGCTTCGGCATGGTAGAAACGTCCGGAGAAGTTGATTTTCATGCCGTGGGTGAGATGTCCGCCATGGTCGAGGGCAAGACCGAGCACGGTGTCGCCCGGCTTGACGAGCGCCTGGTAGACGGCTGCATTGGCCTGTGCGCCGGAGTGAGGCTGCACGTTGACGTATTCGGCACCAAACAGGCTCTTGGCACGCTCACGGGCAATGGTTTCGATCCTGTCAACCTGCTCGCAGCCACCATAGTAGCGGCGTCCCGGATAGCCTTCGGCATACTTGTTGGTCAGCACGGAACCCTGAGCCTGAAGCACGGCACGCGGCACGAAGTTTTCGGAGGCGATCATCTCCAAGCCGTTCTGCTGTCGAGACAACTCAGCGTTGAGTACCTCGGCGATTTCGGGGTCTGCTTCGGCGATAGGCGCGTTGAACATGTCGTTCGGAGTTTGCGCGAGAGGCGATGCGGTCATTGAGCTCTCCTTGGCTTGGAGGATAAATACGTTGCCCGTACGAACGTGCAGGCTTAACGATGAAGTGTACGTGCACAAATCGCATGAGGGAATAGGGCGTTTCGAAACATGGAAGCAATCACGAAACAAGCAGGAAACAATCACCACCCATAAACACGCATCGTCCCATTCCACGGACGCCAAACACGCTTCTTCCCGCCCATAACGCTACACTCAATATTGTTTGACGTTCATTGTCCGTTCTATTGCTAAGGAAATCCAGTGACCACGTTCCACAGCACTCGCAGCACCACCGATTCACTCACCTCCAAGCAAGCCATACGCAAAGGCATCGCCGACGACGGCGGCCTGTTCGTAACCGACTCACTGGGCGAAACCCACGTAGACGTCGCATCTCTCGCAGGCAAGTCCTACCAGCAGATCGCATTCGACGTGCTGAGCGTGCTGCTGCCCGACTTCTCCGAAACCGAACTCAAGGCATGCATCGATGAAGCGTACGGCGCGCAATGGTCCGACGAAAAGATCACCCCGGTCAAGCCGCTCGGCGATGACTACGTGATGGAACTGTTTAACGGCCCGACCTCCGCATTCAAAGATGTCGCATTGCAGATCCTGCCGCGTTTCATGGCACGCACCACCCCGGCCGGCGGCGACGGCAACGAGAAAATCATGATCGTGACAGCCACCTCCGGAGACACCGGCAAGGCGGCGCTCGCTGGTTTCGCGGATGCCGAGGGCACAGGCATCACCGTGTTCTATCCGGAAGGCAAGGTTAGCCAGGTACAGGAACTGCAGATGAGCACGCAGGCTGGTTCGAATGTGAATGTCTGCGCGGTGAAGGGCAATTTCGATGACGCTCAGTCCGCTGTCAAACGCATTTTCGGTGATCGTGAGCTTGCCAATCGTTTGGCTTCCGATTCGCATGTGGTACTGTCTTCCGCAAATTCGATCAATGTGGGACGTTTGGTGCCGCAGGTCGTCTATTATTTCTCCGCTTACGCGCAGCTGCTCGAACAGCAGGTCATCAATGTCGGTGATGAGGTCGAGTTTGTGGTGCCGACCGGTAATTTCGGCGATATTCTCGCCGGATATTATGCGAAGCTGTTAGGCTTGCCGGTCAAGCATCTGGTTGTTGCGTCCGATAAGAACAATGTGCTGTTCGATTTCCTGACTTCCGGCACGTATAACCGTCAGCGTCCGTTCTATCAGACGATTTCCCCGTCGATGGACATTCTTATCTCCTCGAATCTGGAACGCATGCTGTATTACATGTCCGACAAGGACACTCGTCTGATCGCCATGCTGATGAACGATTTGAACCAGTGGGGCGCCTATGAGGTTCCCGAACCGATGCTGGCCAAGATTCGTTCCCTGTTCGGCACCGGCTGGGCCGATGAGGATCAGGTGCGTGAGATGATCGCGGATTGCTGGAACAAGAACCATTATGTGATCGACCCGCATACCGCGTGCGGTTATTACGTGATGCAGCAGATGCCTCGCGATCCGCTGACGCCGCGCGTGCTGCTGAGCACCGCCAGCCCGTACAAGTTCCCGCGCGTGGTCAACGAGTCCTTGGGTTTGGATGCTTCCGGCACGGATTTCGAATGCATGGACGTGCTTGCCGAGGCGACCGGCACTACCGCTCCGGCCGCGTTGCGCGGTTTGGAGACCGCCGACGTGCGTTTCGACCATGTCGTTGACATCGACGGTATGGAAGGTTTTGTCGAGCAGGCCGCCAAAGCTCTGTAAAAACTCTGTAAGCGAAGCATACTTTCACATCGTTAAAGCCATCTCCATCGGCCGTCCGCGATATGTGGACGGCCGTTTTTCGTCAAGGCTGCTACAGTTGCATGCTCGGAGGCGAACGAGCATGACAGCACCAACGATACCCGCATCTGAATCGGTACGACAGAAGCAACCGGCACAACAATCGAACCAGCCCGAACAGCCCCGGCGTAAGCATGATCGTCTCATCACCCGTGATATGGCGTTGGTCATGCTTGCGACGTTCTGTTTCATGTCGAGCAATATGCTTGCCAATCCGATCGTTGCCGGATATGCGGAATCGTTGGGCGCGGACGGCATGCTGATGGGTGCGGTGGCCGGGTCGATGAGTTTCATCTCACTGTTCTGCCGCCCTATCGCAGGCAATCTTTCCGACAAAACCAGCAAGCGCACACTTGTGGCGGTTGGCACGGTGCTCTATTTCGCCGCCGGACTGCTGTACTATTTCGCAAACTCCCCCATCATGCTCATCATGGCTCGCGTGATCAACGGCGTTGGTTTCGCATGCTGCTCGGTCTGCCTGGCCACGTGGATGTCGCTTTTGCTGCCGATCCGGCATATGGGTGCCGGCATGGGAGTGTATGGCACGATGAACGCGCTGGCTATGGCGGTCGGACCGGCATTGGGTATTCGCGCGCAAAAATACATCGGTTATCGTCTGACGTTTTTGAGTTCGCTGGTGCTGGCGGTGATCATGCTGCTCGCCACACTGATGGTGAAGAATGGCGGACAGCCGGTACGCAAAAAGCAGACTTCCATAACGGAGAATCCCTCCACTGCCGTAGACATTGACGGTTCTGCTAGCGCAACCAAAAAGCATCGTTTTTCGATCCGTTCGATTCTGGAACCGCGTGTGGTGCCGTTGTCGCTGACGTTCATGATGTTTGCGATAGCGTATTTCGCAAATCAGTCCTTCATCGTGAGTTATGTTCAGTCTCGTCATCTGCCGGTATCATCCGACCTGTTTTTCATGTTTTACGCGGTCGCGTTATTGGTGTTGCGACTGGGCTTGCGCGACCTGTTCGACAGCAAGGGCTTCCGTTTCTGGCTGACGGTCTGCTCGTTGGGCATGCTGGCGATGCTCGCATGCATGACGTTCCTGTTCAATGATTGGATGCTGTTGTTGGCTGCGATTTTCACCGCTGTCGGCTACGGTCTGATGAGTTCAGTCACGCAGGCGCAGGCCGTGGTAATCGCAGGCCGCGAGCGCAGTGGTATTGCGAATAGTACGTATTATGCGGGTATTGATTTGGGTATGTCGGTTGGTCCGTTTGTGGGTGGTTTGGTGTATGGGCATTTGCCTGCTGTGTGGTTTTATCCGGTGTTTATGTTGGCGATGCCTGTTGCTTGGTTGATTTATTTGTTGTGTGTGAAGCGTGTTTCGCGGTAGTTGTTGGCATCGTGTGCGAGGTTTCTGCCGTAAACCAGTCCAAGCGCGTGTCGTTCTAACTGTTTTTTCGGTCGGTCGTATTTTCCATATACGGCAATATGACCGACCGACGCCCATCCTGGCTCGTGCAAGGCGTCCATGCCGAAGGGGAGATGTCAGGATCGGTCCTTGCCGCCGTATTCCGTTCCAGCCTTTCCGGCTATTTGACTTGGTGGATTTTGTTGCCTTTGACCATGTAGGCACGTCGGGCCATGTCGATCATGGGCTGGTCGAATCGGCTGTCTGTGTAGAATTCGTCCACTCGAACGTTGTCTCCGTAGAGTTCGCGGAATCGTTTGGGCTTGTTGGTGTTGAAGTTGAGGTAGTTTACGTTCAACGTGTTGCCGTCGATGGTGGACGAGACCAAATGTTGCACGCCAAGCCTGCGGCAGGCCTCGCCCACGGTGATATCGAACGAGGCGGTGAGGATCACATCGTCTTCGCGTGGCTCATACCAGGGTTTGATGCGCTTCATGTTCTGATCCCAGAAGGCGTTGACCAATTCTTCGAATTCCAACGATTCGGCAAGTTCGCTTAAATATCCGTGGCATAGCTTGCCCACACCGTATTCCATTTGATCGAACGTGGCTCGTCCGAGCTTGTATTTGATGGCATAGCGCAGTACCGGGGCGATGTACCGCAATACCTTCGGATTGTATTTGGCCGAAAACAGGTACAGGTCGAACAGGCTTTCTCCGTCATAGATGGTTCCATCGAAGTCGAATACACGCATGTATGCAGCTCTCACTTCCTCGTATGCGCGCATTCAATACGCGCCATTGCACCTCATGCTAAAGTCCGAAGGCTGATTCCTTCTTACACCAAGGTGAACGGCCGGCGACCGCAATGTGCACAAATTGCACATCTCAATGCACATTCGGTTCATGTCACGTTTGGAAGGAGGAACCACCACAACAACACAGTCGGACCGCTATTCGCCCCATAGGAGCCGTTCGCGCTGCTGATACTCCTCATCGAACAACGGCTGGGCCTTCGTGTCGATGAGCTTGGCGAATTCCAGATCCTCATCTCGTTCCACCCGATGCTCAGCCATATTCCATTGGTCATGGTACGTGTAACGCAATGCCTCGGCATCCGTTTTCAGAACATGCGACCGGTAAAGGTCCCGTTCGAATAGAAGCGTATCAACCAGCCATCCTGGCTCGTCCGGAAACTTACTGATGCCATTGACGTACTCCGCACGATACGCGTCATGGACAAGGACAGGCAACGCATCGATACGCAAAAGCTCCTTGAACATGATAAGCCGTCCGATTCGACCGTTGCCGTCCGAAAATGGGTGAATCTTCTCAAACGTCCAATGGACACGGGCGATCTGATATGGCTCGTCCTCAAGTTTCGTGCACATATCAAACAGCCTGTCCATAAATTCGGGAACATCCTGCGGCAGCGCGGTCCTTGTCGGAGTGACAGGATTGCCGATAAAGTTCGGCCGAGTCTTGTAGCCGCCCACGTTGAAAAGCGAGTCGGAGACCTGTCTGGTGCCCTGCTTGAGAATGGCATGCAGGTGACAGACCATATCCCGGTCCACCGGCTCATCAGCATGGTCGAGAATCCAACGGAACGCAGCAAAATGATTACGGGTTTCCAACGCATCATCAGGATTGACCTGTTCGCTGCCATCCGTGGTATAGGTACCGGTGGCAAATAGCTGCGCGGTCTGTTTGGCAGTAAGGGTGGAACCTTCCATATGATTGGAATTCCATGCGAACTGGATTTGCGTGGTCGTGTAAATGCCGTCACCATATCGAGTATCACGCTCTCGGATAAGACGCTCCACGATACGTTCCGCCATAACCCCATCCTTCCTTCATTCCGCTCGACTATCCTCCCATGGTAATTCATTTAGGCTAGAAACCGTGGTGGATGTCGTATATCCTGCAGGTTGGTTCCATGTCGAACGTGACCGTGTCGAACTGTTCGGGATGGTGTACGAACGTATCGATCAGTTTCCATTGGCGACGGCTGATGCCGATACGATAGTCCGGGCGGACCATAAGCACCGGCGCTTTCGGCTGGAGTTCCTCCAAGAGCTGCGCGCGCTGTTCGAAGCATTCATCATCGTCGATCCATACGATCGGCGCGGGTTCATTCTCTTCGCATTCGATGCGTACGCGTCGTTGGATGGTCTGCCATTTGCCTGTCTCACGTCCCCATTTGGTGACAGGATCGTACCAGGTGATGACATCGACCAGCATGGGATCCCATCCGAGCATCGGGTCGAGAATCTGACTGCAGTATGGCTGCCAGGTGGACAGCCACCACAATTCCACAATGCCGTCAACTGCCAACGCGTACATGGCGTCGGATAGTTCGCTGGACCAGTGGATGCGCCATGAGCCTACGGGCGTGTGGGCTTTTTCGTTGCCGTCCAGGTGGAACGCTTTTTCAGGATTGTACATTTTCGCGTAGGGACTGTCGGGCTTCGCCCAGGTCATAACTTTGTTCACGCCGCCCCTGCGCAAAAGCTTGTCATCCGGAAAGGCGTTGAGCACCCCATCGAAATCCGTGAACACCACAGGCTTGGAAAACATTTTCAAATCCGTCATCACCACTCCCCTTTCAATCATCAACTATCTTCTTATATTGACCTTACGGTTTCCTCATTACGTTTTACCTGACAAATACTGACAGCACCGCCATCGTTTTATTTGCTATACTCGGATTGGTTCGGCACGGACGCCGAACGACCGCAGGCACGAACATAGGCAACCGCAAACATGGTCCATAGATGCGCAAAACATGATGCGCGGACGCATCCAAAAAAGCGGTCACCATCACGCAAAGGAGCGAAACATGGCAGACGAATCATCGAAGATTCCAGAGAAAACCGTCGAACAAATCTTCGACGAACGTTATCCCCTCGACAAATGGGAGGATTCAAACTACTCGATACTCGACAAATTCTCAATGCGCGGCCGCAAAGGCTTCGTCACCGGAGCCGCAGGCGGTCTAGGACGCAACGCGGCGGCCGCGCTCGCCCAAGCCGGAGCAGACGTCGCACTAGTCGACCTGCCCAGCCAAGAAGACAAGCTCACCGAACTGGCGAAAGACATGAGCGAACGTTTCGGCACCAACGTCATCGCGCTCACCTGCGACGTCACCAACGTCGAACAAGTAGCCGAACTCAAAACACAATTGGTGGAACAGCTGGGCACCGTCGACTTCGCGTTCCTCAACGCCGGAGTCAACGTACCGGGCGACGATCAAGACGCCACCGAAGAAGTATGGACGCGCACCATCAACATCAACCTCAACGGCACCTACCGTACCGGCCGCATCGCGCATGAAATCATGCGCGAACACGGTCATGGCGGCTCACTGATCTTCACAGCCTCCCTGTCCGGACACAACGCGAACTATATGATGGGAAGTCCGACGCCGGTGAACGCGTATGGCGCCACCAAAGCGGCCATCATGGAACACTCACGTTACCTTGCTGCCGCGCTCGCCAAGGATGGTATCCGTTCCAACACCATCTCCCCCGGATACGTGTGGTCTGGAATTTTCAATGGCCGTATCGACATGCCTGGCCACGACGCCATGCTCGAGGTCGTGCCGATGCATCGTTTCGGCACGAATGACGAGATTGCCAGCACGGTGCTCTTCCTCGCCAGCGACGCGTCCTCGTACGTTACTGGCACTGACATTCGCGTAGACGGCGGCTACAGCGTCTTCTAATCACCGTACCCCATCTGATAAATGGCCGGTCGCAGCTAATGTGCTTCGACCGGCCATTTATCTGGTGATGGTTTCTAGAACATACCGCTACACATGCTTGCGGCGTATCAACGTACCGGCAGTGGTTCCGGCTCCTGCAAGGAGAAGCATGACCGCGATAATGGGAACGATGTCGGAGCCCGTGCGAGGCAAGTCCGCAGTCGGTTTTCCATCGGCCTTGCTGGCATTCTTGTCTTTCGAGGGCTGCTTGTCATTCGGCTTGGCCTCGCCACCGCCCGGCTGGTCATCAGGCTTCGTTTCCCGAAGCTTCAGACCGTCCAATGCCGTGTTAAGGAGCGTGGCGGCATTGGAGACAAGACCGTTCTGTTCGCTGCTGAACGTGGTGTTGTTCCACAGCGAGAGGGCCTGCTCGTACGCTTCCGTGAGAGATGCGACCGTATCGTCCGTGTATTTGCCGAATTCGGCAAGCTTGGCCTGTGCCGCCGCGATCGGAGCTTCGAGCGCGCTCTTGTCGAGTTCGGTCGGATCATCATACATGGCCTGATATCCTGGGATGGTCAGTTTGGCGAGCTGATCGTACATCTTGGAGCAGAGGCGAGCGTTGAAGTTCATGACACTGAACCCTGCGCGGGACAAGTTCATCTGTCGGATTTCCAGATTGTCTGGATCGTAGGCGCCTTCGGCGAACGTCATGTCGGCCGATTCGCTGTCGGACGCGCCCTTGCCTGTTCCGCTGGTGTCGAGCGCGCTGCCCGTGGAGTAGTCGAACGGGGTGCCATCCTTGCCGCTCCATGCGTTGATGATGAGGCTCGACGTGCGGAACGGGTCAGATCCAACTCCTGCGTAGTTGTAGACCGCAATGTCCTTGCCGGAGGAAACGGTGTCGCCGTTCTCATCGACGAAGTAGATCGGGTTGCCGTCGACGTCGAGCGGATACCCGTCGGGACCCCATACGTTGTCGGTGATCACTGCGAGACCGTCACGGTCGGTATAGCTGCCCATGCGGGATTCGCGATGCCATGCGTTGCCGGTCGTGGCCGTCGGATGCAGGAACAGTTCGGCTCCGGATGCGGCATAATAACGACCGAGTTCCGGATAGAAGTGGCCGTCTCAACAAATGTCGATACCGGCCTTGAGTGGCTTGCCGTCCGAGCCGGTCCACTCGGGCATCTCGAACATGACCGGCGTGCTGCCAGGCAACGACCATGCGGTTTCCTCGGATCCGGCGCGATGCATCTTCTGGTAGGAGTCGGTGTGCCCGTAAGGGAACGCTATGGCGGCAGAATTGTAGACCTTCCGCACGCCGTCGCTGTCGGTGATGAGACTCTCGGTGATTTCAGCTTGGGAGGCCGCCATCTTGTATGCTGCGGAGTCTAGGTCGCTTGAGGAAACGTAGCCGGTGAGTGCCGCGACGAAGGCCATGGTGGCGCACAATGCGACGCTGCCCACCGCCGCAACCGCCATGTTGAGCTGTCGTTTGAACCATATGGATTTCGCGGTGACGTTCGCTGCCGCGTCTTTGTTCTCCGTTGTCGTACGGTGCGACGTGGATGTCCCTCTCTTCAACGCGCCATGCTTCCCCGAAATTTCCCCGTTCTGGAAAACATCATAGGAGATAAACGGAATTGTATGACCGTTCGTTTTCCACTTGGCTTCTGAATTCCGAAGAGTAGCTAAGAGTACTCATGCCCGATTCTGCGAGCGCGATCATTTGACGTTTCCTTTGTTGTTGAACACCGTTTTACTCATATCTTGCTTATGTATGGCAGATTTGCGAACTTGTCCGGAGATATCTTGCTTATATACGGCAGGTCAGTCCGTCAAAGCAGTAGGTAGGGGGCATGAAAAACCTCATTTTCGCGAAACCGACTGCCATATATAAGCGAGATGCCTCATGTCACATCCCGAAATCTGCCATACATAGGCGGGATACAGCCTGCTTTGCTCAGCACAAGGCCGACAGATCCAGAAAATGCGCACGATGACACGTTTCAAACCATACTTCGCGCAGGATCTTTTTCCGATTTGTTCCCTTGACAGGTCTGACGCCTACTGTTTGAAGTTCGCGGCGGCGCGCAACGAGTCAACGAACTGTGCACACGCAAAGGCGGGTATGATGACACCTATTCGCGCTTTGTATCGGCACGAAGTCCGAAGAACGATAAGGAGCAATCATGTCCGACATCAATTCGCCAGCAACCCCAGCAGCGCAGGACTCCCGTACATCTGCACGACTCGAAGCAGGACTAACGGCCCCGGACTTTACACTTCCCAGCGACAACGGCGGTAGTGTCACGCTCTCCGCATTGCGCGGCCAAAATATCATCCTATACTTCTACCCTGCCGCGATGACTCCCGGCTGCACCACCGAGGCCTGCGACTTCCGCGACAACCTCGCACGCCTAAGCTCCCGCGGATTCACAGTGCTCGGCGTTTCGAAGGATCCGCTGGACAGGCTCGTCCGATTCCGCGAGCGCGATCATTTGACGTTTCCTCTGCTATCGGATGCTGATTTGACTGTGCATCGTTTGTATGGCGCGTATGGTGAGAAGAAGTTGTATGGCAAGGTTTATGAGGGTGTGATTCGTTCGACTTTTGTGATTGATGGCGATGGGGTGATTCGTGTTGCCCGATACAACGTGCGTGCGAAGGGTCATGTTGATTCTTTGCTGCGTGCGCTTGACAAGCTCGATGGTTCAGTTTTCTAGTCTGGAATGCGATGCCGCTTTGTTTATAAATCAGCTTTTTCATGCGAATGACGCAAGCAGTGTCAGTAGCGGGTAGATGCCGAATTCCTGATAGTGGTCGTGCAGTGTGCCGATGTCTTCGAACATGGGCTCTTCGGCGAGCCTTTCGAAGGTCTCGTAACGGCACGGGGCACGGCCTCGTAAGAGAAGAGAAAAAGCGCGATGAGACTCAGACTTCCGACAATAAATCATCGTCTTCCGACATGTCAGCCCACGGCTTGCGTGTGCGGTTTGCTTGATCGTGTTGGCGATGCGTTGGCTGAGGAGCGTGAACGTTTGGAGTTGAAGGCGATTGAAATGCTGAAGGGACCGAAACGTCTTGTGCAGCCGGAGCCAGTGGATCATGCTTGGTGGGATGATGGTTCCGGCGTGTACAGCATCGGCTGAGGGAGCCGGTAGGCTGGGTGTGTAAATCCAGCAGAGAGGAACGTGCCATGGTGACGCGTCGTAATGATGAGCGGACGGTTGCGGGAAGGCATCGCATGATGAGGCGTGCCGACCGTGAGGTAACCGAACCACAGCAGATCGATGCGATTATCGCAACGTGCAAGATCGTGAGTCTTGCATACACCGATGCGGAAGGCATCACCATCGTGCCGTTGAATTTCGGATACGTGTTCGATGCGGAATCCAATCATCTCACCTTGTATTTCCATGGTTCTGCGACCGGACGTAAGATGGACGCGGTCAAGGCCGCAAACAACGCGCTTCCCATGGCGTTCGAGATGGCGACCGACTGCGAGGTGGTCGAAGGACGTACGTTGTGCAATTGGGGCGAGGCGTTCAAGTCGATCGTCGGCAATGGCACCGCATCCATCATCGACGATCTTGACGAGGCACGCCAGGGGCTCGCACTGCTGATGAAGCAGCAGGCCGGCATGGAACATGCGGAATTCACCGACCAGCAGGTACGCGCCGTCACCGTATGGAAGGTGGAAGCGGACTATCTCACCGCCAAAGTACGCGAAAAGCCCCAGCCGCATACGCACTGACCTCATACCGCACCTTGACGCAATGATGCGCTGCTTCCAAGCCCGAGGATGGGAATTGGGAACAGCGCATCAGATGTAAAACGCTAGACCGAAGTCCGGCTGCGGCCAAGTTGCAAGTCAGGCCGTAACCTGGTCGAGATAAGGTTTCAAATCAAGCCTTCCGGCGGGAACGCCGCGCGTAGCTTCCTCCAAAAATCGCGGAGGACACCATCACGACGGTCGCCACGATGGCGGGCGTCACGTTTGAACCGGTTTTGGCGAGCTTGACCGCATCGCCGCCGTTCGCGGACGATTTCACCGGATGCTTCCGCTGGCCGTTCGCATCATTCGCACCCGGAGCCTTCTGCGAATCATCTGGTGTCGATTCATGGCCCGGCGTTTCAGGCTGACCTTCCTCATCCGTCAGTCGGGCATCAACCGTGGTTCCCTTACCATTCAGGCAGCTTTTCAGCTCGCTTTCCTTATACCAGGTCGAACCATCCGCAATTGGCGTGCAGGAATCGTTGAATCCGATTTCCTTCTCGTTGTACAGCATTCTGACCAACGGCTGATACGGCTGCCCCGAGACGTCCGTACCATCACGCACAACCACATCCCACTGCACATTCGCAGCCATCGGCGTCACACTTTCGCCACGCCACGGATTATTCTCATACGTGTACAGTTCACTCGCCTGCTGCTGCGATCCAGGCAGCTTCAGCAATGCCGCAAACGGAATAATGGTTTCGGCATGTGCGAATCGGAACGTCGCGGCGGTGCCGGCCCGCTCCCTCGTGTCGATCGCATTGAAGAAATCGTCGAGCAACGGCTGGGCAATGCGGTAGGTCTCATCCTGACCTGCGCGCCCCGGTCCCTTCTCATAGAAGTCCTCGGCATCAAGCGACCAAGCAAACGTCTTCGCCTCCTGGGCGTGCTGACCTTGGAAGTACTGGTCGAAATTGAACGTGTGGGATCCGGTGTTCTCCTGTTCCATATCGGCCGCGATGATGTACAGATTGTACAAATCCATTGCCGCGTCCTGTTCCGACGCGATCTTCTTCTTGGCGTCACCGCACGCGTTCGCATCCTTGGCAGGGTCGGCGCCAGCAGCGCAATTGGCCGCACCCTTTTTCGTGCCGTCAGCCGTGTTGTACCAGATGCGCTGGCCTTCCTCCTTGCCGATGGACGCGAGGAAATCGTCAGTGAAGATTTGAGAGAGCAGATTATGCGAAGCGGTGGTCATGGACGGATCGTTCGTCACGTTTTCCTCAGCTTCGGCGATGCCCCCATCATTCGCGACGAACTGCTGGTAACGTTCCGCGCGCTCCTTGGCCTCGCCCGTTTTCTGCGTACCATCCGGATTATCAGTCTTATGGAAATACAACGTGGTGGTGTTCTTGTCGAAATTCTTGCCGGAATTGTTATCCGCAGGATTATTCGGTGCTACAACCGCATTCGCCAGCAAACCGTTGGAAGCCTGATCGAATCCTAGTTTGAAATTCTCTCCGGATTCGGTTGCACGAGGCTCACCCGAGCTCTGGTATGAGACGCGCAGTCCCTGCTTTGCGGCATTGGCGAACAGATCAGCATCACGCTGGTATATTCTCTCACCAATGCCCTGATGCTGTATGGCGCCCTGACCAGAGAGCATGCCATACCCGTTGCCCACGTTGGCCGCAGTAATGGCATTGACATTGTTGATGAATTCCTTGCCAACCTCTGGGCTAACGAATCCAGCATAATTGTTTTCCGCAGCAGACTGAGCCATCAGTGCCAGCAAAGCGTCATACTTGTAGCTCGACAGGCCACGCGAGCCATGCCTTGCCACAGACTCGGTGTATGCAAGATGGTATCTGCTCGGAATTGCTGAATATGATGTGCTCGCCGGTGCAACATACGGCTGCTTGCTGCTGTAATACCGGGCGGTTCCTTCCCCAGCCAAAGCCGCTGGCGTTGCGAGCATGGCCGCTGCCACTACAGCGCTTGTCAACGCGAGCATGCCACCGCCCACCGATTTGGTACCGCGTTTGCGCCAGGCTCCTGCCTGCCGCTGTTCCTTTGTTGCCGTATGGTTTTTCGCCATTATCCTCATTCTTCTACCTCTTCTGCTTTGCCACATTGAAGCTGTCAGACAAGCCAGCCCGGGCGACAAAATAGGCTCGGAAGGCGAACACGCAACGCCTTAAACGTGAACGATCGACAAATAATCCGCGAACCGTCGCTTAGAACTCAAGTAAGTTGCACAGCCGCAACTCCCCCACCCCATGGATTCACGATGCTCGACGTATCACAGAACCTGCTGGACAAGTTCCACCGATTTCGCTGCGGACACCCCCAATCAACGCACATCATTATGGCTGGCCGATTGTCGACTTGACACGTGGAAACGTCCCCGCCTTTCACGTCAGGACCGAAAACCCAAAGTATGCAAGAATCCGGACGTTACAGGATGCGGACGTTTTCTTGGAGACTGAATGAAAGGATTATCGTATGTTCGGTCCCGAGGAACGACGGCGCGGAGGGGTCCTTCGGATGCATGAAGATGGAGTCCGTCCATCCCGGGCATTGGGAGGAACGTACCCGCGACGAGGTGCTCGTCCCGGTCGACGACTGCATCCGCTGGTACGACCACGAGCGCATCAAACGGTCGCTCGGTTGGATGAGTCCGGTACAATACCGTCAGAGCCAGGGAATGGCTGCGTGATCATCTCCAAGAAAACGTCCGCAGCCCCTCTGCCATTTGCGATCAGTCATGGCACGCTGATTCCAATGGGTTTCAGCAGTACGCTGGATGACGCATTATCGCAAAGCGTCGAACACGCCATCAATATGATTGCCGCCATGTTCGAGATGCCACGTCAACAAGTGTACCTGCTGCTGTCGGCTGACATCGACTTCAACGTGACGCAAGTCGTTGATATCACACCAAAGGCGTTCACGGTCTGATTGATCTGTCGATGTTTCAACAACTACCCGACTATGAACGGACGATACGCGATATTGGAAACAGCAGATGGACTGCCATGCGGCGCATGCCTTATTGGCCCAGCAGGCTCAGACAAGTCACTGATTGGTCTAGCCAAAGAACTCTATAAGGGAATGGAATAACAGATGGTTTCCCCAACAAACAATCATGCAGCAAGATAGCAACACCACCCAGGCGACGGATCGCGCCGAAACGGACGCTCTCTCCTTCGGCGCGAAGAAAATCGCAATCATGATTGGCGTGGGACTCATCGCCGGTTCCCTACACTGCCTATGTTGATGACCATGCCGTTGGCGTAGCTGATCTACCTGTGTTTCCGCCGTATCATCCATCCGACTCGCGCATAACCGTCCATACGGGAATCCTCGAACGCAAGTAAATGTCGCTTCCGTCAATCGTCGACCGCAAGAGGCGTTCATGGAGCGGCGGATTTCCTTATATTCCAACAAAACCCGTACTGTTATGCGACACGTAATAACAGTACGGGTTTTCTGTGTTACTGTTATATATAACAGCTAAACAGTTTGCATCTAACTGTTCGGCCGGGAGATATATCACCTACGAAACATACAGAAAAAGAGGCACAGATTGAAGCTGATCATCTCATCCGTGTCCGGAGAACCGATTTACGAGCAGATCAAGAACCAGATCAGGTCCGCGATCATGTCGGGTGAGCTTACAGCAGGCGAGGCGCTTCCCTCACTGCGCAAGCTCGCCAAGGAACTGCGCGTCAGCGTGCTCACCGTGACCAGAGCGTATAACGAACTGGCCGACGAGGGGCTCGTGGAGAATGTGCAGGGCAAAGGCACATTCGTGATGGAACGAGGCAACGAACTCATGAAGGAACGTGCGCGTGAACGCATCATGGACAAGCTCCGTGAAGTTTCCATCGAGGCCAAAGCCGCCGACATCAGCCTACTTGATCTGCTTGGCATGTTCGAGAAAGCGTACAGGGAACAATCATGAACGATTCCTCACTCCCCCAAGGAACGCGGCCAACCTTGGCCTTGAGCGTAACCGGATTGACGAAGCATTATGATTCCGGCTTCACATTGGATGACGTGACCTTCGACCTGCCGTCCGGCTACATCATGGGTCTGGTCGGTCCGAACGGAGCCGGCAAATCCACGTTGATCAAACTGATCCTCAATATGACCACGCGAGACGCGGGACGAATCGAAGTGCTCGGCCTTGACGCGATGGCCGATGAGGAGCGGGCCAAAGAGCAGCTGGGCGTAGTGCTCGACAGCAGCTATTTCATCGAATACATGACGGTCGACGCGGTGGAACGGACAAGCAGCCCAATGTACCCGCTGTGGGACCACAATCTGTTCGACGCATATCTCAGACGGTTCGGACTCGGACGGAACAAGAAGATCAAGGATCTGTCGCGCGGCATGCAGATGAAGCTCATGCTCGCCGTGGCGTTGAGCCACGATGCGAAACTGCTGATTCTCGACGAGCCGACCAGCGGCCTGGACGTACTGTCCCGCGACGAGCTCATGGACATCCTGTCCGATTATGTTGCGGATGGCGGACACAGCGTAATCTTCTCCACGCATATCACCGCCGATTTGGAGCGTTGCGCGGATTTCCTCGCGTATATAACGAACGGCATGCTGTATTACAGCGGGCCGAAAGACGAGTTCGAAGACGCGTTCCGCCTGGTCAAGGGCGGTCCGGATGAGCTTACTGATGGTCTGCGGCGGGCAATGGTCGGCATCCGCACATACGCAACCGGCTTCGACGCGTTGGTCCGCACGCAGGATATCCCACACATCGGCGGCACCGACGGTCTCCTGACACAGCATGCTTCGATTGAGGATGTGATCAGACTGACCAACGCCGCGGCACATACGGCAATCGGCAATACCAACGAAGGAGACGTACGATGAACACGACAGCGAACGCGGACGCCATGACCGCCATCCTTAGGCAGATTTCCTTGGACTGGAACCGTACCATCAGCTACGGGCGGTCGTACATAGCCATCTTCTTCGCGTACGTTCCAGGTTTCACATGCCTGATGGCGGCTACAGGGTCCACTCTCGACAGCGTTGCGGGAGCCGCCATCGGCGGGGCGGCCTCCGGCTTCCTGATGCTTAATATCACCCTGTTCTCCTATGAACAAATGAACAACCATCATTGGATGAACGGCATCGTGCCCATCAACCGCAACCACCAGATCCTCGGACGATTCGCATTCCTTATCGCCTGCGATCTGGTGGCGGGATTGGAAGTGGCCGTCAGCATCGCCTGCGCCGGCACCATCATGCACGAGCCAGTTAAAGTGACGGATGCGATCGGCTTCGCCGCGATGACCGTGCTGACCCTCGTGCTGCTCAACGCCATCGTGCAGCCGTTCCTGTACCGGTTCTCCCCTTATCGTGCCATGGCCGCCATTTTTCTGAGCATCGGCGTGATCGTGGGCACGGTCATCGGACTGTGCAAGGCATTGCCGGAACTCAAAAAGACCGTCGAACAGCTGGCCGAGGCAATCAGCCGGCACCAAGCCATTGCGTTAGCGGCATTCTTGATCATCGACGTACTCGCCTTGGCGTTCTCCCGCAAGATATCGCTGCATATTTACGGCAGCAAGGACATCTGAACCAAGCCAGCCGGTAGACTCTTATGGAACGGATTTGGGGTCTTCCGAATCAACGGAAAGCCCCAAATGCATATATCCCCGCACGACGCCGGTTCCTACAATACGGCAGGCGCGTCATGGAAGTCGAACATGACACCATCCGCCAGACCGCAAATCGCCGGCCAATCGGCATCGGACGAATCGTCGTGCACGGCCCATACCTTCATGCCAACCGACTTGGCGGAACGCATGCCGATCAGCAAATCCTCGAACACGGTGCACTCCCCCGGCTCGACTCCGAGGCGAGATGCAGCCAACAGATACACGTCCGGCTGGTCTTTGCCGACGTCGCCGGCATCATCGACACTGACCACTTCATCGAAGTAGTCGAAAATGCCAACATGCTTCATCGCCGGCTCTCTCAGCATCGGCGGCAGCGATGTGGCAACGGCAAGTTTCGCTCCACTCTCTTTCAATTGAGCGAGATATTCACGTGCATACGGTTTAGCTTCGACCACTGTGGCATACATGACGCGGGCCATATGATCCCACTCATCCATCAGCTCTTCGGGAGTGTCGGTAAGGCTGAAACGCGCAATCGTATATTCGGCGATCTGGCGGAATTGCATGGCCGCGACTTTCGTCATGTAATCGTCCGGCACGTCAATGCCTCGTTTTGAAAGAAAATCGATGTCAACCTGATCCCAAACGCCCATGGAATCAAGCAGCGTGCCGTCAAGATCGAAAATGGCGCCCTTGCCTTGATTGCCTGCCATCGATATCCTCCTTTATTATTGTGCATCTTACGTTAATCGAGAACCGATGATTTGAGCAGTTCTTCGGCATGTTCCAGCGACGCTTCGCTTTCACTGCCGGAGAGCATGCGGGCGATTTCGTGCACACGCGCCTCTCCACGCACTTGATTGATGGTGGTGGCGATTGATCCGTCATCCATTTCACCTTTGGCGACCACGTACTGTTCGTCCGCCCAGGATGCGACCTGTGGCAGATGGGTGACGACAATGACCTGCGCGGATTGAGCGAGTTTCGCCAATCGCGCGCCAAGCTCCACCGCGGTTTTGCCACCGACGCCTGCGTCGACCTCGTCGAAAATGAACGTCATGGGAGGTACGGAACCGCCCGCCACCACATGTTTTTCCGCCGCAACGAGTTCAAGCGCGAGCATGAGCCGGCTCAGCTCGCCGCCGGACGCGCTTTTGCCCATCGGCATTTGCGGAGAACCCGGGAACGGCGTGAACAGAAAATCGATGCCGTCAGCGCCGGAAGCGTCCAAATGTTCACGTTCCGATACACGGATCTCTAGTTTCGATCCGCTCATGGCAAGAGATTCGAGTTCCGCAGTGACTTTGGCGGCGAGTTCCTTCGCGGCGGCGGCACGTCTTTTGCTTACCGCACGCGCCGCCTTCAACGCCTCACCGAACAGTTTTTCACGTTCCGCCTGCAATTGACTAACTTTTTCCGGAGACGCGTCCAGATCCTCCAAGTCGAACACCGCTTGATCTCGCCACGCGATCACGTCCGACAATTCCGGGCCCCAACGACGAACCAATTCGTCAAGCTCATGGATCCGCCCGTTGATGGCGTCCAAGTCTTCCATGCCGAGATCATTGTCGACTTCGCCCGACAAGGTGAACACCACATCAGACAAATCAGTGCTGATGGAATCAAGCCGATCGGCCAGTTCCGAAAACACGCCGTCCACATGAATGGCGCGAAGCGCCTGCGACGCGCGATCAATCAGATCGGTGGCGCTGGATGATTCAACATCGTCAACAACCTGCGAAGCATCCAACGCGCTCAACGCACGGTTCACCCCTTCGGCGATCTCGGCCGCGTTCTCAATGCGATCGCGCCGGGCACGCAACTCGGCCATCTCCCCCGGCTGCGGATCGATGCGGTTGATTCGTTCGATGGACTCGCGCAGGTAATCCGCCTGCTGGCGCATGGACGATTCCTGACTCGACAGTCGTTCCAACCGCTCATCCATGGCACGAAGCGCATTCCAAGCCTTGCCGTATGCGACCAACGCCACATCATCGCCGGCATAGCGGTCCAAAAACTCACGTTGCCGCGTCGAAGACGCGATACGCAACTGGTCGGCCTGACCATGAATCGTCACCAGCTCCGCTGCGATCGACCCCAGTACGGAACGAGGCACGCTACGACCAGACAGCATGCTGCGGGAGCGCCCGGAGGCAGGAACCTTGCGAGACAGGAACAGTTCTCCGTCTTCAGGTTCGAAACCCGCCTCGTGCGCGGCTGCGACCGCGGCCGGTGACGAGGCGACCTCGAACACGCCCTGCGCCCACGCCTCGCCCGCTCCGACCGATACACGGCCACCGTCGGAAGGACCGCCGGAAATCAGCCGAATCGCACTGAGCAGCATCGACTTGCCTGCACCCGTCTCGCCGGTGATCGCCGTCATACCGCCGGCAGGTGCGATCAGCGCGGAACGGATCGGCCCAAGATTATGAATCTCAAGTTCTTCAAGCATCAGTGTTTTTACTCGTTCGTTTCTTTATCTTCCGGAAACACATGCCCATGATGCACTCCCCCGGTTTTACGCGCCTGCTCGCGCCAACCGACAACAGGAAGATCGAATTTCGTGACCAGACGATTCGTGAACGGCACGCCGGAAAGACGGGCCAGGCGCAATGTGCTCTTCGATTCGCGCACCTCAACCCTAGTGCCCCGCGGCAACGCGCATTGGCGACGGCCATCGCAGCAGATCCAACCATCCGACGTGGAATCCTCAAGGATATCAATGGCGAATGTGGAACCGGAGCCAATAATCAAGGGGCGCGCGAACAGGGCATGAGCGGCCAACGGCACCAACTGCAACGCCTTCACGTTCGGCCACATGATCGGTCCTCCGGCGGAGAACGCGTATGCGGTTGAGCCGGTCGGAGTCGACACGATCACGCCATCGCAGCCGAAGGAGCTCATTTCCACATCATCCACACGAATCGACAGTTCGACCATTTTGCCACGGTCTGCACGCTCCAACGTGATGTCATTCAACGCCCAATCCTCAATCGGCTCGCTTGCTCCCGGCAGCCACACATCGACATGCGCAATCATGCGTTCGTCAATGGAATAATCATGCTCGGCAACCCTGCGGATCGCCTCACTCATCTGGAAGCTTTCAAACTCCGCCAAAAAGCCGACATGCCCCAAGTTCACGCCAAGAATCGGCACACTGGTGCAGTGCACCAGTTCAGCCGCTCGAAGAATGGTGCCATCCCCGCCGAGCACCACCACGATCTCAGTACGTTCAGAAACCACCGGCGGCTGCTTGCCGAAATCCGGCGCCTCGATATTGTCAATGATCGACACTTCGAAACCGGCCTGGGTCAGCTGCCCGACAGCCTCCTCAACCACCGTGCCACTCTCCCTCAGACGACTATGCGTCACCACCACCGCATGACGGGTACCGAACATCGTTAATCCCTTTCCAGCAAAAGGAAACGCCCTATGGAAAACGCCCATGAAGACGTCACCGACCTCCAGTGTAATCGAACAAATGAACGAAAACCGGCAATGCGCGTCGAAAACATGCCAAAACCCGCGAACACGCCTCAAATCCGTCTCCGATGCAAGCCACGAATCAGGAATGTCAGCCGTCAAATAGCCTGTTAGTCGCACATATGCTTACAATAGCTCACAGGAACGAAGACCGAACATCGTAAGAAAAGGAGAGAGGAACGGCATGTCAAACCTCGTCTTTGACGAGTCCTCCTCCAATCGTGAGGCCTCACATGGCTACGCATGGTGGTTCTCGGGAGATACTTTCGAGAAGGCCATGGCGGAAGACCGCAAGCCACGCAAGCGCGGCCTCACGCGCCGACTCGTCAACCATCCAGGCCGTCTGACCATCTTCTACTTTCTGACGCTCGCGGCGTTGTCCACTACGTTGCTGATGACGCCCATTGCCACGCCGAAAGACGAAACCACCACGTTCACCACCACGTTCACCACCGCGTTCTTCACCGCAGTATCCGCCATTTCCACATGCGGAATCTCCATCGTCAACTCCACCACGCATTGGACCACCTTCGGCCAAGGCGTGCTCATCTTCGCCGTGCAGATGGGTGGCCTTGGCGTCATGACGTTCGCCTCCTTGATCGCATTGGCCGTGAACCACCATCTCAAGGCCACGCAGCGCATGCTGACCGCCAACGAACTCGGCACTACGAAGCTCGGTGAAATCAAAGGCGTGCTCACCGTAGTCATCACCACCACATTCGTCATCGAAGGCATCACATTCGTCGCATTGTTCCCCGGCCTCTACAAGGTCAACCACGGTAATGTGCGCCACACATTGTGGGAATCGCTGTTCTTCGCGGTCATGGCGTACAACAATGCCGGCTTCACCCCCGACGGAGCCGGGCTGCATGTCAACAACTGGGCGGTCGGCCTGCCGATCCTGGCCAGTGCTTTCTGCGGAACCCTCGGCTTCCCGGTGTTGTTGAACCTGATGCGCTCCTGGCGCATGCGCCGTCCTCCGAAGCGCTGGAGCCTGCACACCAAGCTCACACTGACCACCACGTTCTGCATTGTGATCGCCTCGTTCACGTGGTTCCTGCTGATGGAATGGAACAACAAGCTGCTGTTCGCCGGAGACGGCATCGAGCCGCGCCTCTGGCACGCCATGGTCGCGGCCGTCATGCCACGAAGCTCCGGTTTTGACCTGTCGTGGATGCCAGGCGTCAGCGACGCAACCAAAGTGTTCCTGTCCATCGTCATGTTCATCGGCGGTGGCAGCACCTCGACCGCAGGTGGCATCCGCGTCACCACGTTCGCGGTGATTCTGCTGACTTGTCGTGCCGCATTCACCGGACGCCACGACATCAACGCGTTCCACCGCCGCATCCACACGCAGGCGGTTATGACCGCCGTGGCCGTAAGTACGGCATGCCTCATGCTGGTCACCGTGGTGTCGATGGCGCTGATGATCATCACCGACTGCTCGCTGTGCGACGCACTGTTCGATACCTGCTCCGCGTTCGGCCTAGGCGGCTACTCGGTGGGCGTGGCCAGTGAAAGCAGTCCCACGGTGCTATACATTCTCGCCGCAACCATGTTCATCGGGCGTCTCGGACCGCTCACCATCGCCTACGCGATTTCGCGTCCACACAATCTCGAGGCCGTCCGCTACCCCACCGAGCAGATTGTGGTCGGCTGACGATACGGCTTCATATACTTGCAGTTGCCTGCAATCACACATGAATATAGATTTTTGAAGACGGAATTTCGAAAGGTGCATAACATCATGGCCAACAACACCAGAAGCGTTCTCGTAGTTGGTTTGGGGCGTTTTGGCAGCTCTGTGGCCACCACGCTCGACATGATGGGCCAGGATGTGCTCGCCGTCGACAAAGACGGCGAACTGGTGAACCGTTGGTCTTCGCAGATTCCCACCGTGCAGGCCGACATGACCGATGTGATGGCGTTGGAGCAGATCAACGCATCCGATTTCGACACGGCCGTCGTGGCTATCGGCGACAGCGTCGAAGCTTCCGTCATTACCGCCGGCAATCTGCTCGACGCCGGCATCTCCGACATTTGGGCCAAGTCCGTGTCGAAGGAACACGCCCGCATTCTGCAACGCATCGGCGCACGCCACATCATCAACGCGGAAACCGACGCCGGCAAACGCGTCGGACATCTTGTGTCCGGCAACTATCTTGACTACATCGAGCTTGAAGGCGCATACAACGTCGTCAAAATCCATACCCCCGCGCATGTGGTCGGCTACACCATCGAAGACGCTCGCGTGCATGAACGCTTCGGCATTACCGTGGTCGGCATCAAATCGCCGGGCAAGGAATTCGAATACGGTTCGAAAGAGCTCATCATGCACCGCAACGACGAACTCATCATCATGGGCAAGCAGAATCAAATCGACCGGTTCCTACGCAGCTGACACGCTCTTTCCATATGGAAAAATCCGGAATTTCATAATCATGATTTCCGGTTTTTCTTTTACTTATCTTATTTGCCTTGATTACACTGCAGACACGGTTCTCTCAACCGGTCGCTGTTTCACTGCATGACCGCGTACAGCAGATATTCGATATTGCCATGCGTGCCTTCAATGGGAGATACTGTTGTGGCGCGCACGTCAAGCCCGTTGCGTTCCGCGCATGCCACGACGGAGGACAGCGCCTGTTCGCGTAATTCCTGGCTTTCGACAATCCCGTTTTTCCCAAGGTTGCCTTTGCCGACCTCGAACTGTGGTTTGACCAGCAGCACGATCTGCGCCTGCGGTGCGGCGATTCTTGCGATCACCGGAATCACATATGTCAGCGAAATAAACGATACGTCGGAAACAATCATTTCCGGACGATACGGCAAATCCTCCGCATACACGTCGCGAATATTGACGCCGCTCATTTCGATAATACGGTCGTCATGCGCGATTTTCGGATCCAATTGCCCATGGCCGACATCCAAAGCGATGACCTGCGCGGCATCATTGCGCAATAGCACGTCGCAGAAACCGCCGGTGGACGCGCCGATATCCAAGCAACGTAATCCTTGCGCGGAACGCAATCCGACGTCGGCGAACCGTTCGAACGCGCCGACAAGCTTGTATGCGCCACGGGAAACGTAGCCGTCTCCCCTATCGGCGGCGATGACGTCATCACCACCGACTTTCGCCGATGCTTTGGTGACGGTGACACCGTTCACACTGACTTTGCCATCCGCGATCAGACGTTGCGCCTTGGAACGACTGTCGGTCAGACCACGTTCCAACAACGCAACGTCAAGACGAACAACCTGAGTGGAATCACTGTTTCGCAATGGTTTTCCAATAATCGGTACGAATTGTTCGTTAGGAAATACGGAATTCCGGAACGATCACGCCACTCACATCTCGCCCGCTGTCGGCCGCGGCCCACATGGCGCAGCATGCGGCACGCAACCCGTCGACGCTGGTGATGTCGGTGACATACAGGCGGTCGCCGTCAACGCGGGCCTTCGCATCGCGGCACAGCCATGCGCCCTCATCATGCACCACTTCAGGAGCGGGCTCGTTCAAGCCCCGCAGATCTTTGGCGATGTAGGTCGGGCGAAGATACGCCGGAGCGAACATGAGTTCGCGCGGATCGGTGACGCCGGTCAACACCGCAAGGGAATCGTACCCGCCCCGATTGCCCGCCTCGATATCGGTATCGAGACGGTCGCCGATGGCGAGGCACTGTTCCTTGTCCACCGGCTCGTCATCATCATGGGCTGCGAGAATGCGTGCCTCGTCATACATGGCGGATTCCGGCTTGCCTGCGGACGAAACCGGTTCCACACCGGTGGCATTGATCACCGCCATGATCATGGAACCGCATCCCGGCGCGATGCCAAGCTCACGAGGAATGGTCAGATCACGATTGGTCACGAAATAGGTCGCGCCATGCTCAACGGCATAGGCGATTTGGGCCATTTCGTTCCAAGACATGTCGGGATACCATCCTTGGATGGCGGCGACCGGCTGCGCTTCTGCGGAATCGACGACTTCAAGACCTTGCTTGGCCACTTCCTCACGCAGATGCTGGGCGCCAAGCACGAAAACCTTCGAACCTTCAGGCACGGCACGTACCACCATGCGCGCGGCGACAACCGACGAGGTGATGACCTGCCAGGATTCGACATCCAAATCGAACCCCTTCAGCTGGTCTGCCACCACGGCCTGAAGTCGGGACGAATTGTTGGTGGTGTATTCCACCGTCATGCCCAAGGATTCGGCCTTGCGGATATTCTTGGCAGCATGTTCCACCGGGTTCTTACCACGGTAGACCACGCCGTCAAGATCAAGCAGTGCCAGCGAGTATGCTTCGCTGAGCGGCTGATTCGTGGACTTCAGCATGCGGGCCACGTCACCTCACTTGTTATCTTCGGAGGATTCGGAAGAAGCATCCGAAGACTCTTCGGCCTCTTCAGCCTCACCGTCATCATCGGCGTCATCTTCCGCAGCATCGTCAGCTTCTGCCGGCTCGTCATCGGATTCCGCGCCTGCTTCCGTCTCTTCGGCCTCAAGCTGGGTTTCGTCGTTGGTTTCGCCGTTCTCGTCGATGGCTTCGGATTCGTCTTCCTCATTCTCAGGGTCTTCCGGAGCGTACTGCGCGTCATCTTCGGAAATGCCAAGCACGTCCATGAGTTCGTCGTTCAGCTCCTGCATGTCGTATTCGACAACCAGATCGTCGGAAGTCTCATCATCCTCAACATCGGCGTACTGCAGTTCGAGCTTATCGAGCAGACGATCCAATGCGATGGCCTCATCGGTACGGCCGGCCTCTTCAAGGAAATACTGTTCGGCCTGCACCGCACGCATGCGGTATTCGCCGGCCAATCCCTTGGAACGGCCCAGCGTGTGCA
>ENA-OQCU01000044-OQCU01000044.1-human-gut-metagenome-genome-assembly--contig:-NODE-44-length-63107-cov-4.786774_pt1 | contig 63107 bp, 53 predicted proteins | sample MGYA00242504_ERZ504590 | MGnify/ENA primary metagenome ERZ504590 (study PRJEB26092, sample SAMD00036318) | human gut metagenome | host: Homo sapiens | study: EMG produced TPA metagenomics assembly of... | reverse complement strand
ATTAGCAGCCATTGGCTTTCTCTGACCCTCAACCGTGACGGCAACGCCCAAAGAAAACACATCCCAAGGCAATCCGCAGGAGATGGATAAATTCATTACGGAGACTGATGGGCAAAATGACGCTGCACGAGAAAATCGGTCAGCTCAACCTGCCGGTAACGGGAAACATCGTCACCGGACAAGCCAAGAGCAGCGACGTTGCCGGTAAAATCCGCAACGGTGAAGTCGGAGGTCTGTTCAACCTGAAAGGCGTGAAGAACATCCGCGAAGTGCAGAAACTTGCCGTAGAGAACAGCCGCCTGGGCATCCCCTTGCTGTTCGGTATGGACGTGATTCACGGTTACGAAACGGTATTCCCCATCCCCTTGGCACTCTCGTGCAGTTGGGACATGGAGGCTATAGAGAAATCGGCCCGTATCGCCGCCATTGAGTCGAGTGCAGACGGTATCTGCTGGACGTTCAGCCCGATGGTGGACATCTGCCGCGATGCCCGTTGGGGACGTGTATCAGAAGGCAACGGTGAAGACCCCTTCCTGGGTTCAGCCATTGCACAAGCCATGATTCGCGGTTATCAGGGCAAGGATATGAGTGCCAACAACGAGATAATGGCTTGCGTAAAGCACTTCGCACTGTATGGCGCCGGAGAAGCCGGCCGCGACTACAACACGGTGGATATGAGCCGCAACCGTATGTTCAACGAATACTTCCCTCCCTACAAGGCTGCCGTAGAAGCCGGTGTGGGTAGCGCAATGACCTCCTTCAATGAAATTGACGGAGTACCCGCCACTGCCAACCACTGGCTGCTGACCGACGTACTGCGCAACCAATGGGGCTTCGACGGCTTCGTGGTGACAGACTATACAGCCATCTCCGAAATGATAGACCACGGAATCGGCGACCTGCAGGAAGTATCCGCACGTGCCTTGACCGCCGGAACAGACATGGACATGGTAGCCGACGGATTTATCGGCACACTGGAAAAATCCCTGAAAGAAGGCAAAGTGACTGAGGCCGACATTGACAAAGCCTGCCGACGCATCCTAGAAGCCAAATACAAGCTGGGACTGTTTGCCAACCCGTACAAATACTGCGACGTGAAGCGTGCCGAAAAAGAAGTGTTCACTCCCGAGCACCGCTCCATTGCCCGCCAGATTGCCACAGAGACATTCGTGCTGCTGAAGAACCAGGACAACCTACTGCCCTTGCAACGCAAAGGCAACATCGCCTTGATTGGCCCGCTTGCCAACACCCGTGCCAACATGCCGGGCACTTGGAGTGTGGCAGCCACAGCAGACAAATACAGCACCCTGCTGGAAGGTTTCAAGAATTCTGTCGGCTCCAAGGCCAACATTCTCTATGCACAAGGCAGCAACCTGATGTACGATGCCGACTACCAGACACGCGCCACGATGTTCGGCCGTGAACTGCCCCGCGGCAATGACCAAGAACTGCTGGACGAGGCCCTGAAAGTAGCCGCACAAGCCGATGTCATTGTAGCCGCCCTCGGCGAGTCTTCCGAGATGAGTGGTGAGAGCAGCAGCCGTTCCGAACTGGAAATGCCGGACACACAGCGACACCTGCTGGAAGCATTGCTGAAAACGGGCAAACCCGTAGTATTGGTATTGTTCTCCGGACGTCCCGTAGTGCTGACTTGGGAGAATGAAAATGTTCCCGCCATCCTAAATGTATGGTTCGGAGGTAGTGAAGCTGCCGACGCCATTGCCGACGTAGTGTTCGGAGACGTTTGCCCCAGCGGTAAGCTGACCACCACCTTCCCGCAGAATGTGGGCCAGTTGCCTATGGCATACAACCACAAGAATACCGGTCGTCCTCTGAAAGAAGGCAAATGGTTCGAGAAGTTCCGCAGCAACTACCTGGATGTGAGCAATGACCCGCTGTATCCTTTCGGCTATGGCTTGAGCTACACCACCTTCCGGTACAGTGACATCACGCTCAGCTCCAAGCAACTGAATGCGGACGGCAAGCTGACCGCTTCCGTAACCGTAACCAATACGGGCAACTACGATGCGGATGAAATCGTGCAGCTCTATATCCGCGACCTGGTGGGCAGCATTACCCGCCCCGTGAAAGAGCTGAAAGGCTTCGAGCGCATCCACCTGAAAAAAGGCGAAAGCAAGCAGGTGACCTTCACCATTACCCCCGAATTGCTGAAGTTCTACAACTACGACATACAGTATGTATACGAACCCGGTGAGTTCCATGTAATGATTGGACCCAACAGCCGCGATGTAAAGACTACGAGTTTTGAGTTGAAATAGGTATAGTTTTGCTTTTAGGTAAGAGGGCAGTCCGCGAAAACCGGGCTGCCCTTTTTTAACACCGTCACCAAATCTTTTTTGCATTTTGATTGTTCAGAGGAGAAACTGAATGATTTATCCACTAAAAAATCAATGTAATGAAGAAGAACCTAAACCTTCCCAAGAAGAAAACCGGAAGACTGAGAAACCTGTTTCTGACGGTGTGCCTGCTGGCAAGTACCGCTGCATCGGCACAGGAGAAAACAGTAACCGGCACCGTGACCGACGCACTGGGTGACCCACTGATTGGCGCCACCGTATTGGTGCAGGGAACCTCCAATGGCGTGATTACCGACATAGACGGCCGGTACTCCATCCAGGCCACCCCGGAGAACACATTGGATTTTTCCTATGTAGGCATGGTGAAGCAAGCTGTCAAGGTAGGCAGCCAGTCGGTAATCAACGTCCAGATGAAAGACGACTCGCAGATGCTGGCCGAAACCGTTGTCATCGGTTATGGCAGCGCCAAGAAGCGAGACCTTACGGGCTCCATCACCAACATTAAAGGCGACGAAATCGCCAACAAGCCGGTGGTCAACCCCGTATCCGCACTGCAAGGCAAGATTGCCGGCGTGCAGGTGATAAACTCCGGCAAGGCAGGCTCCGACCCGGAAATCCGTGTACGCGGAACAAACTCCATCAACGGCTACAAGCCACTCTATGTGGTGGACGGACTGTTCAACGACAACATCAACTTCCTGAATCCGCAGGACATCGAATCCATGGAGATACTAAAAGACCCGTCGTCGCTCGCCATCTTCGGTGTGCGCGGTGCCAACGGCGTGATTATCATCACCACCAAGAAGGCGAAAGAGGGACAGACACGCGTCAATATCAACGGCTCGTTCGGTTTCAAGTCCATCACCGACAAAATTGCACTGACGGATGCCGAAGGCTTCAAACTGCTGTACAACGAACAGTTGAGGAACGAGGGCAACCCGGAATACAACTTCTCGGACTGGACGGGAAACACCAACTGGCAGGATGAAATCTTCCAGACTGGGTTCATCACCAACAACAACATCAGCATCACGGGTGCCTCGGACAAGAACAGCTTCTATCTCGGTGCGGGCTATGCTTACGAGCAAGGCAACATCAAGCACGAGAAGTACAGCAAAATCACGCTGAACATCAGCAACGACTATAAAGTGACGGACAACCTCAAGGTAGGTTTCCAATTCAACGGGGCACGCATGCTGCCCGCCGACACGAAGAGCGTTGCCACTGCCCTGCGCGCAGCTCCGGTGGCGCATGTATTCAACTCCGAGTACGGCCTCTACACCTCACTGCCCGGATTCCAGAAGGCACAGATGAACAACCCGATGGTGGACGTAGACCTGAAGGCGAATACCACGAAAGCCGAGAACTACCGTGGCTCGGGCAACGTGTACGGGCAATGGGATTTCCTGAAACACTTCCAGTTCAAGGCCATGTTCTCCCTGGACTATGCCTCGAACAGCACACGGACATACACCCCGGTTATCCAGGTATATGACGCAAGCGTCGAGGGAGACATAGCCACGCTGGGCAACGGCAAGACCGGAGTGTCCCAAGCCAAAGAAACGGAAATGAAGGTACAGAGCGACTATCTGCTGACCTACACCAACTCCTGGGGAGACCACAGCGTGACGGCCACAGCCGGTTTCACCACCTACTACAACAAGCTCGAGAATCTGAACGGCGCCCGTACCCAAGGGGTAGGCCTGGTCATTCCGGACAATCCCGACAAATGGTACGTAAGTATCGGCGACGCAGCCACCGCCACCAACGGCAGTACGCAGTGGGAGCGCTCCACCGTGTCCGTGCTGGCACGCGTGCTCTACAACTACAAGGGCAAGTACCTGTTCAACGGCTCCTACCGCCGCGACGGTTCTTCCGCCTTCTCCTACACCGGCAACCAGTGGCAGAACTTCTACTCCGTCGGCCTGGGCTGGCTGATGAGCGAGGAAGCATGGATGAAGGACATCACCTGGCTGGATATGCTGAAACTGAAAGGCTCATGGGGCACACTGGGCAACCAGAACCTGGACCGCGCCTATCCCGCCGAACCGTTGCTGACGAATGCCTACTCCGCCGTGTTCGGCACCCCGTCCGCCATCTACCCGGGCTACCAGCTTGCCTACCTGCCCAACCCCAAACTGCGCTGGGAGAAGGTGGAAGCCTGGGAAGCCGGTGCAGAAGCCAACTTCCTCCGCAACCGCCTGCACTTTGAAGGGGTGTACTACAAGAAGAAAACCAAAGACCTGCTGGCCGAAGTGCCGGGCATCTCGGGCACCGTACCGGGTATCGGAAACCTTGGCTCCATCGAGAATTCGGGCGTAGAGCTTGCCTTGAGCTGGCGCGACCGGATAGGCGACTGGAACTACAACATCGGAATGAACCTTGCCACCATCAAGAACAAGGTACTGAGCCTCGTGCAGGAAGGCTACTCCATCATAGCCGGAGACAAGCAGCAGAGCTACACAATGGCAGGATACCCCATCGGCTACTTCTACGGCTACAAGGTGGAAGGCGTCTACCAGACCCAGGAGGAGATTGAGCACTCTCCCAAGAACACACTGGCAACCGTCACCCCGGGCGACCTGAAATTCCGCGACGTGAACGGTGACGGAGAAATCACCACGGCAGACCGTACGATGATTGGTAACCCCACCCCCGACATCACCTACGGCTTCACGCTCGGACTGGGTTACAAGAACTGGGAGCTTGCCGTTGACATGATGGGGCAGGGCGGCAATCAGATTTACCGCACGTGGGACAACTACAACTGGAGCCAGTTCAACTTCATGGAGCAACGCATGGACCGCTGGCACGGCGAAGGGACCAGCAACACCCAGCCACTGCTGAACACCAAGCATACCATCAACAATCTGAACTCCGAGTATTACATAGAGGACGGCTCCTTCTTCCGCATCCGCAACGTGTCGCTGGCGTACAACTTCGACAAGGCGCTGATTTCGAAGATAGGCATGCAGGCACTGAAGCTCTACGTGAACATACAGAACCTGAAGACCTGGAAGCACAACACCGGATATACCCCGGAACTGGGCGGCTCGGCCATCGCTTTCGGGGTGGACGACGGCAGTTATCCGATGCCGGCGATTTATACGTTCGGATTTAATCTGACGTTCTAAAAGCCCTCCCCTAAATAAGAAAGAGTAACTTCAAACCTCCCCGCCCCCTTCAAAGGAAACGGGGAATGAAAAATATAAATTTATGAAACTGATAAAATACATATTTACATTGCTGGTGGGTGCAACAGCCCTCTCACTGACATCCTGCAACGACTTCCTGGACCGCGACCCGCTGGGGCAGTTCACGGAAGATGACTCTCCTAACGCCCTTGTAGGCGGAAAGATATTCAACGTCTACTACCTGATGCGCTCGTACGATATCACTGCCGGTATTCCTGCTTTTATGGTGCACATGGTGCGCAGCGAGGACTCCGAGAAAGGCAGTGATGCCGGCGACGGCAGCAACGAGGCCGCCATGTGGGACGACTTCGAATACACTGCCTCCAACGGCCCTCTGAGTGCCTATTGGGGACAGAACTACAAAATCATCTACCAGTGCAACGAAATCCTGGACGACATTGAGAAGAGCGGACACAAGGACGACACCGAAGCCATCCGTAACCGTGGCGAAGCGCTCTTTTTCCGTGCCTGGTGCTACTTCAACCTGGTACGCGCCTTTGGCGAAGTGCCGCTGGTCACCATCAAGGTAGTGGAAGCCTCCGATGCCAACGTGCCCAAGACCACGGCGGAAAAGATATACGAACAGATTGACAAAGACCTGACCGAAGCCGAAGAATGCCTGCCCCTGCGGTGGGACAGCGACTATACGGGACGGCTGACCTGGGGCGCCGCACGCTCCCTGCACGCACGCACCTATATGATGCGGAACGATTGGGACAATATGTACACAGCCTCCACCGAAGTGATAAAGTCGGGCATCTACAACCTGAATACACCGGTCGACAAAGTCTTCACCGTAGAAGGGGAGAATTGCGGTGAGAGCATCTTCGAACTGCAATGCGAAGCCACCGACGCCATGAAAGAGGATGCCAGCATCGGCAGCCAGTTCTGCCAGGTGCAAGGGGTGCGCGGAGCCGGCGAGTGGGACCTGGGATGGGGCTGGCACATGGCCACCTCACTGATGGGCAAGGCCTTTGAGCCGGGCGACCCGCGCCGGAACGCCACATTGCTCTACTTCCGTCACAGCACGGACGAACCCATTACACCGGAGAATACCAACCAGCCTTATGGCGAGTCACCCGTATCCACCGCCATGGGTGCCTACTTCAACAAGAAGGCCTACACGGACCCAACACTGCGCCGCAAGTACAGCCGTATGGGTTTCTGGGTAAACATCCGCCTCATCCGCTATCCGGACGTGCTGCTGATGGCTGCCGAAGCCGCCAACGAGAAAGGGCTGACAGGCGAAGCCGCCGGGTATCTGGAACAAGTACGCGCCCATGCCCGCGGCACACTGGCAGACGTGCTTCCGAAGGTAGAATCTGCCAGCCAGTCTGTGCTGCGTGACGCCATTCGCCACGAACGCCGCGTAGAGCTGGCACTGGAACCCGACCGCTTCTACGACCTCGTGCGCTGGGGCATTGCCAAAGAAGTGCTGCAAGCTGCCGGAAAGAATTACCAGGACAAGAATGCACTACTGCCTCTGCCCCAGACAGAGATAGACAAATCGAACGGAGTACTGGTACAGAACCCCGACTATTGATACCCGGCCAAAGGAAACAGCCGATCCAATCAATGGCAAAAGGTCTATTTCATAACTTGCTCTCAATCAAAGCATTGCTACTGCAAAGAGCTGCAAACTTTTTGCAGTGGCACTGCAAAAGTGTTGCAGTAGCACTGCACAACAGTTGCAGTGTCGCTGCAAAGCAGTTGCAGTAGCGCTGCAAACCGTTTGCAGTATCACTGCAGAGAAATTGCAGCACCGTTGCAAAGAAGTCATAGCGCTACTGCAATAGAGTGACGGCAATCTAAAAACAATGAAGGGAACATACTTACAAACAATTAATTCAATATGAATATGAAGAAAATTTTCAAGAGAACAAGTCTGCTGCTCGCAACCGCTTTAATAGGTGTCACCGCCACCGTGCAGGCGCAGAAGTCTCCGCAGGACATGGACCGCTTCATCGACGCACTGATGCGTCGGATGACTGTGGAAGAGAAAATCGGCCAGCTCAACCTGCCCGTGACCGGAGAGATCACTACCGGTCAGGCAAAGAACAGCGACGTGGCCAAGAAGATTGAGCAGGGGCTCGTGGGAGGGCTTTTCAATCTGAAAGGAGTGGCCAAGATACGCGACGTACAGAAACTGGCCGTAGAGAACTCCCGCCTGGGCATCCCCCTGCTGTTCGGCATGGATGTGATACATGGCTATGAGACCATCTTCCCCATCCCCCTCGGCCTCTCCTGCACGTGGGACATGGCAGCCATCGGGCAGTCTGCCCGCATCGCCGCCATCGAAGCCAGTGCCGACGGCATCTCATGGACCTTCAGCCCGATGGTGGACATCAGCCGTGACCCGCGCTGGGGACGTGTATCCGAAGGGTCGGGCGAAGACCCGTTCCTCGGAGGCGCCATCGCCCGCGCCATGGTGTTGGGGTATCAGGGAAAAGACCTGAACGACCAACTGACACGGAACGACGAAATCATGGCATGCGTCAAGCACTTCGCACTGTACGGTGCCGGAGAAGCCGGACGCGACTACAACACCGTAGACATGAGCCGCAACCGCATGTTCAACGAATACATGTACCCCTATGAAGCAGCCGTCCGCGCCGGAGTGGGCAGTGTAATGGCCTCTTTCAACGAAGTGGACGGTGTGCCCGCCACCGCCAACCGCTGGCTGATGACAGACGTGCTGCGCAAACAATGGGGCTTCAACGGTTTTGTGGTGACCGACTTTACCGGTATCTCCGAAATGGTGGAGCACAGCATCGGTGACCTGCAGACCGTTTCCGCCCGTGCGCTCAACGCCGGTGTGGACATGGATATGGTGAGCGAAGGTTTCGTGGGCACGTTGAAAAAGTCGCTCACCGAAGGCAAAATAACCATGAAGACGCTGAATGCAGCCTGCCGCCGCATCCTTGAAGCGAAATACAAGTTAGGGCTGTTCGATGACCCTTACAAATACTGCGACCTCAGCCGTCCCGCACGCGACATCTTCACGCGCGAGCACCGCGACGCCGCACGCCGGATTGCCGCCGAAAGCTTTGTGCTGCTGAAAAACGAACCTTTTGAGGGACAAGGCAAGAAGTCTTCTCGTCCCGTCCTTCCTTTGGAGAAGCAAGGCACCGTCGCCGTCATCGGCCCCCTGGGCAATACCCGCAGCAACATGCCCGGTACCTGGAGTGTTGCCGCACGCCTGGACGACTATCCCTCTCTGTACGAAGGATTGAAAGAAATGACAGCCGGCCGGGTGAACATCACCTACGCCAAAGGCAGCAACCTCATCGGTGATGTAGCCTACGAGGAACGCGCCACCCTATTCGGCCGATCGCTGGGCCGGGACAACCGTACGGATAAGGAACTGCTGGACGAAGCTTTGAAGGTGGCCTCCGGTGCCGACGTGATTGTAGCCGCCCTGGGCGAGTCTTCCGAAATGAGCGGTGAAAGCTCGAGCCGTACCGACCTCGACATCCCCGACGTGCAACGCACCCTGCTGGAAGCCTTGCTGAAGACCGGAAAGCCCGTTGTACTGACCCTCTTCACCGGCCGACCGCTGACGCTCACCTGGGAGCAGGAACATGTGCCCGCTATCTTGAACGTATGGTTCGGTGGCAGTGAAGCGGCATACGCCATCGGCGACGTACTGTTCGGTGACGTGAACCCAAGCGGTAAGCTGACCATGACTTTCCCGAAGAACGTAGGGCAGATACCTTTATTCTACAACCACAAGAATACCGGTCGCCCGCTGGCTGCCGGCAATTGGTTCGAGAAGTTCCGCAGCAACTATCTGGATGTGGACAATGAACCGCTGTATCCCTTCGGCTACGGGCTCTCATACACCACTTTCCAGTACAGCGACATCGCCCTCAGTACCCCGGTCATGGGACAAAATGGCTCCACCACTGCCGTAGTCACCGTGACCAATACCGGCAAGCGTGACGGCGCAGAAGTCGTGCAGCTCTATATCCGCGACCTCGTAGGCAGCATTACCCGCCCCGTACGCGAGCTGAAAGGCTTTGAAAAGGTGTTCCTGAAAGCGGGCGAAAGCAAGACCGTATCCTTCAAGATTACCCCTGAGCTGCTCCGCTTCTACGACTACGACCTCAACCACGTGGCCGAGCCGGGAGATTTCGATGTGATGATAGGTGGCAGCAGCCAGGCAGAAAAGACAGCCCGACTGACACTGAAATAAAATAAATATTTAATATTGCACTCTAAAAACAAGAAAACATGAGATATACTAACTTTACTTCTTTGTTTTTGCAGCATTCTGACTCCTTGGCAGCTGCAAGAGCCAGCCCTCCGCACAGAACGGACAGCCGCTGGAAGTGATGACGTTCAATGTCCGCCTGGATATTCCTTCGGACAGTGTAAACAACTGGAATTACCGCAAGGGTGACGCCTGCCGTATGATAGCCTACTACAGCCCCGACTTGCTGGGCATGCAGGAAGTGCTTCACAACCAAATGGAAGACCTAAAACGCGGGCTGCCGCAATACACAGCACTCGGTGTGGGGCGCGACGACGGCAAGGAAGCAGGCGAATACTGCCCGATATTCTTCCGGACCGACCGGTTTACACTGGTGGAATACGGCAATTTCTCCCTCAGCGAGCAACCCGAAACTATCGGCATCAAGGGCTGGGACGCTTCCTACAACCGTGTCACCACCTGGGCGATACTGCAGGAAAAGAACAACGGACAAAAGTTTGTATATTTCAACACCCATCTGGACAACGACGGAAAGACAGCCCGCAAAGAGGGCGTGCAACTCATTCTCGACAAAATCAAGGAGATAGCACCGGACATGCCCGCCATCATCACCGGTGACTTTAACTGTACGCCCGGTGAAGAACCTCTGCAAACGCTGGAAAAGGGAGGAATGGAAAATGCCGCAAAGACAGCTGCCGTCACCTACGGTCCGTCCTGGTCTTTCCATGACTTCGGCCGTCTGCCGGTGGAGGAACGCGTACTGCTGGACTATGTCTTCGTGACCAAAGGCGCAAAGATAGACCGCTACCGCGTTATCCAAGACAAACCGGAGAACAGCTACCTTTCCGACCACTGTCCTATACTTGTTGAATTGACCGTGCAATGAATATAGATAAGTAAATGATAAAAAAACAAGTAAGCATTGGTACAATGAAAATACAATACTGTTTATTATTGTTCCTGCTGTTGCTCGGTTTCACGCAATGCAAAAGCCCCGCCGCCAAAGAAGACCGGCTGAGCGACGATGCCCTGATGGACACCGTACAGCGCCGTACCTTCAACTACTTCTGGGAAGGTGCCGAGCCCAACAGCGGACTGGCACGCGAACGCATCCACATGGACGGTGTCTATCCGGAGAACGACCAGAACGTAATCACGTCCGGTGGAAGCGGCTTCGGCATCATGGCTATACTTGCCGGTATAGACCGCGGCTATGTCACCCGCCAGGAAGGGCTGGAACGAATGGAGAAAATCGTCTCCTTCCTCGAAACCGCTGACCGTTTCCACGGTGCCTACCCACACTGGTGGTATGGCGATACGGGCAAGGTGAAACCCTTCGGGCAGAAAGACAATGGCGGCGACCTGGTAGAAACAGCCTTCATCATGCAGGCGCTGCTCTCCGTCCACCAGTACTACATCGACGGTTCGCCCGCCGAGCAAGCCCTCGCCGCCCGCATCGACAAGCTGTGGCGCGAAGTGGACTGGAACTTCTACCGCCAGAACGGCCAGAACGTGCTCTATTGGCACTGGAGTTCGGAATACGGTTGGGAAATGAACTTTCCCGTACACGGTTACAACGAATGCCTCATCATGTATATCCTTGCCGCCGCCTCGCCTACCCACGGCGTGCCTGCAGCAGTCTATCACGAGGGCTGGGCGCAGAACGGGGCCATTGTAGACCCTCATAAAGTGGAGAATATCGAGTTGCATCTGCGCTATCAAGGCACAGAAGCCGGACCGCTCTTCTGGGCACAATACTCGTTTCTCGGCCTCGACCCCATCGGGCTGAAGGATGAATACTGCGCCAACTACTTCGACGAGATGCGTAACCTGACGCTTGTGAACCGTGCCTACTGTGTCCGCAACCCCAAGCACTACAAAGGTTTCGGGCCCGACTGCTGGGGACTGACAGCCAGCTACTCCGTCAACGGATATGCCGCCCACGCTCCCAACGAACGCGACGACCAGGGAGTCATCTCTCCAACTGCCGCCTTGTCATCCATCGTCTATACCCCGGAACAGTCGTTGCAAGTGATGCGCCACCTCTACGAGATGGGAGATAAGGTCTTCGGCCCCTATGGCTTCTACGATGCTTTCAGCGAAACGGACAACTGGTATCCGCAGCGCTACCTCGCCATTGACCAGGGCCCGATAGCCGTCATGCTCGAGAATTATCGGTCGGGACTGCTGTGGAAGACTCTTCATGAGTCATCCGGATGTGCAGTAAAAGGGTTGGTTGAAGGAGTTGGGGTTCTCAACAGTCAGCAAGTAACTTACTATCATAAAAAAATCCCCTTCTGAAACTTGTATTCTCTGATGAATAGCGAGGTACAAGTTTCAGAAGGGGATGTATTTACAACCTATTCACCGCCGCCACCGGAACCACTGCCACCGCTCTTCACATCATCATTGCTGATAGTGCGCGCAGCCTTTTTCACGCTTGCCTTCAACTCACCGATACGGTAGCTGACGCTTATGCCAAAGCGTTGGCGGCTGTACTTATAATTGCTTTCCCGTATAAAACCGCTGCCTTCGGTGGTGGAGCTTTGGTCCATATACTTCTTGAAGAAGTTGCTGGCAAAGGCAGACAAGGTGAGGCGCTTGTCCAAGAAGGACTTGTTGACGCTCAAGCCATAATCAAAGAAGCTGCTGCCCTTACCTTGCAGCATAATCCACGGCGTCTGTCCGAAGACATTCAGACTGATGCGCCAGTCATGGGGCAGCGTCTGCTGTGCACCGCCGTAGGCAAAGAGGCTCCAGCCATCGTTACGCATGCCTTCACTGCCCTCCAGATAAGAGTAATTGCCGCTCATGTTCATGTAGATACGTGTACGTGGAGTGGCATTCCAGTTGACGTAACCGTTCACACTGGCATAACGGGTCTTGCCGATGTTGGCATAGGTAGAATAAAGCACATCCTTGCCCGTGGGGTTCTTCAATCCCTCAATCTCCGTATCGGGCATGAGCCTTGTCACATTCTCAATACTGTTGTTGGTAAACGAGTAGCGGGCCGAGATATTGATATTGAACTTCTGTGTGAAGTTACTGTAACTCAAGTTGAAAGCATGGCTCTTCTCACTGTCCAGCTTCGGATTACCCTGGCTGATATAGGAGGGGTCCGTATCATTCAGATAAGGATTCAGAGACCAGATTCCCGGACGATAGATACGCATGTTGTACCCCAAACGCAGATTGGACATATCCGTCAGCTTGTAGCCGATAGAAGCGGAAGGCACTACGTCGTCGAAGTTCTTTGTGAAATCCTCGCCGCGGCCCACCAGATACTTCACATCTTGGATGGTATGCTCGTAGCGTAATCCCAAACGGCCCGAAAGTCTCTTCACCTTCAGTCCATATCCCAGATAGGCGGCGATAATATCGTTCAAATGCTTGTAGTGTGAGCTCTGGTCCTTGTTGTATTCATACTTTCCGGTATCGTCCGCATCAAAACGGTCGTCTTCGGAGGAGTTGTTGCGCAGAATGTACTTGGCACCTGCCTCCAATGTATGCAGCTTGCCGATAGGCGTGGTATAGTCGGCCTGGAACGTATGCTCCGTGGTATTCTGCTCACCGTCGTTATGCTGGTTCTTCAAACGGTTCAGATAGTCTGCCCAATCGGGGTTATAGCCATTGTCTATTTCATATTCCGTATAGGAATCCGACGTTTGCGGACGGGTGTTTATCTTGTAGGAGAACGTCAGCATGCGGTCCTTGACCTTGAACAGACGCTGGTAGTCGATACCTCCGTCGATGGAATACCAGGAAGACTTGCTGCGGTTGAAGGCAGAGTAGCTGTAAATGGGAGCAGCGTTTATGTTCTCCGGAAAAGTAGCGATGTAATCCGTAGAGCCGTTACTCTTGTTCCCGCCGCCCCAAAGTCCGAAAGACATGGTGACCAGGCGTAATGTATCTATTTCGTAGCTGGCCTCCATGCTGCCCGACTGGAAAGAACCGTGTCCCTTGTTGCTGCCGTCATAGTCCAGATTGGAAGAATTCTCCGTAACAGCTTCCGGTGTCACATGCTGGCTACCACTGCTGTAGTTGCGGGGCTGGTCGTTGTAATTGTAATTGTAGCGGGCGCTGACGGTCAGCTTTCCGCTCTTTATGGTACCGAATGCCCCGCCGCCTGCACCGCGGTTGCTGACGTTGGCACTGAACGTAGCCGTATAGCCTTCGAGTCCGCTGCCCACGGTGACGATGTTCAGAATACCGCCCACACCCTCGGCGTCATACTTGGGGCCGGGATTGGTTATCACTTCAATATGCTTGATACTGTTTGCAGGCATACTTTTCAGCACTTCCGTCGGGTTGTTGCTCATCATGTTGTTGGGCTTTCCGTTGACATATACCTTAAAGCTGCTACTCCCGTTCACCTGAATATTGTCCTCGCCATCCACCGTTACCAACGGTACCTTGCGAAGCATTTCCAGCACGGAGTTCGACTGGGCGTCAGGGTCATCCTGCACATTGTACTCTATCTTGTCAATATCTGCCTTCACCAGAGGCTTCTGTGCCACTATTTCCACCTGCCCCAGCTCATTGGAGGCATCTACGATATACAGCGTGCCGAAGTCCACCAGCTTCTCCCCTGCCTTCACAGAAAAGTCCTTCACGATGGGAGTACGTCCCACGGAAGTGATGGTCATCACGAAGTTGCCCGTACCGGGTACTTTCTCCTGGAACTGGCCTTTCATGTCCGTTACCAGCATTTTCAGCGCCTTTGCAGGGGCCTCTTTCTTCACGATTTTAATGGTAGCATAAGGTTCACCCTCCTGGGTGAGTGAGTCGAGCAAAATTCCTTTAACCTGGAAAGAAGTGTTTGCCGTGTTTTTGCGCTGCAAGCAGTCCCGAAATCATCAGCATCCATAGCAGCACAGTCCATTTTGTTCTCATTGCGTTTTTATATTTAGTGACTATTCATGTTTATTGTCTTGGTATTAGACGTTTCCCGTTCGAGTTTTGTCACAATGAATTCGGCAAAAATAGCCCCTTTTTCATGCATTTACGAGACTTTCGGAGTTAAAAAAGCAAAAAGAAAGCAATTTAGAGAAAATAGAAGAAAAGTAACAGACAGATATTTGCGGCAATAACAGAGCCGAATCCCCCCAATATCCACGGCCGCAAAGGGCTTTTTCCACCGGCAAAGAATAACGCGTAGCACATGTTTACCGCTATATTGCTGACAATAGCCTGCATGCTGCAAGCCGTAATCACCAGCACCGCCACACTGCCCGTTCCTTGAAGCAGGTTCAGGATGAAAGGAGTAATGTCACTGAACCCCGAAATGAAAGAGAGCAAGTTCAGTCCACCCGTGCCGGCATACACCAGCGTATAGTGGGTCAAGATAGTGAACACCACAAACAGCATGGCAAAAATCAGCGCTACCTTGAACTCCAACGGATTACTGCTGTCCTCGTCCTCCGTGGTCTGCGTGCCGTCGTCCACCCGTTTCCGCTTGGAATGCAGATACCATGCCACGGCTGCCGTTACCACCGACATTATCAGCAGGTAGGGATAAATGGCCAGTAGCGTCTCCCGGCTGAAAATACCTATCAATATCAAGAAACGGAGGAACATCATGCTGACCGCCAACAACATGGCTGCCACATATTCGGGAGCATCCTGCACAGAAGCCTTACGGCTCTTTCGCGCCAGTACGGAAATGGTAGCCGTGCTGCTGTACAAGCCTCCCACGATGCCCGAAACCAGAATGCCCGACTCATGGAAAACGTAACGCTTCAACAGATAAGAAAGGTAGGAAATGCCCGATACAACCACCGTGGCCAGCCAAATACTGTATGGCGTCAGGTTGATGCCGGGAATAAGATTCTCATTGGGCAGCATCGGCAGGATAATGCCGCTGATGGCAAGGAACTTGGCAAGCGTAATCATCTCGTCGTTCTTCATGCGCTGGGCCAGTTCCGTGAAGGTGTGTTTCAGCTCGGTGAAGAGCAGGACGGTCACTATGACCATGACGTAGAACCACGACGGCTGCGTGGCCACAATGGGAGCAATACAGTAGGTGATGAGTGCAATAATGATGGTGGTTACTCCGAACACATGGTACTGTGACTGCTTCACATAATAGTTCAGTCCGAGCAGCAGTCCCAGAATGGCTCCTCCTCCCATGAACAGACGATAGCCCGTAGGGTCGAGGATATAGAGCAGATAGCCCAGAATGCCTATAAAAGTGAAGGTGCGGTCGGTACCGAAAAGCGTAGTTTCCCCTTCGCGCTTCAAGCTGATTTTACGCTGTGAAAGCCCGATGAGTAAAGAGAATACAGTGACCAAAAGGAAGGTGACCAGTTCTCTTAGGCAGGTCAGTCGTAAAGTTTCTCCATGACGATTAAACAAGTACGGCATACAATTGGTTTGCTACCATGTGGTGAAAGGGTGTTTCATCAGTTGCGAGTTATAGTAGCGGACATCTCCCGTCACCTCCCGTCCGATGAATGCAGGTTTCACGAAAGGCTCGTCTTCCGAGGAGAGTTCCACCTCGGCCACAGTCAGTCCCTCATTCTCGCCATAGAATTCATCCACCTCAAAGACGTGCTGTCCGCTGCGCACCAGGTAACGGGTCTTGTCGATGATACCCGGTTCGCACAGCTTCAGCAATTCCCGCGCTTCGCACAGCGGAATTTCCTTTTCCCACTCGTAGCGGCTGGTTCCCGATTCATTGGATGCACCCTTGATGGTGAGAAATCCCCGTTCATCGCGGATGCGCACCCGTACTGTCCGTCCACGTACACTGCTGATGTATCCTTGTACGATACGGCTGTGTGCATACGCTTGTGGCTTGTATTCTCCCGTCACGAGGAATTTCCGTTCTATCTCCTGCGGCATGTCGTTTCCAGTGATTTTATCAGCCCCAGTAAGAGTAAGCCACAAACATGGCGATGACCAATACAATGGCTATTACTCCCATCGTCATCATCACTTTCTTGGCTTGTTGCTCTTCCTTCTGGCTGTGCATTGCTTTCTTTTTACTTTTTCCCATGGTGTGTTTTATAGTTTAAAGTTCAACGATGAACAAAGTAAGAAGAAATTCGGGAAGAATGCAAATGAAAGGGAGAAAATTTATTCGCCACTTCCTGCAAACTCCATCAGGTAAGCTTTGATAAAGCCGTCTATCTTTCCATCCATCACACCATTCACATCACTGGTCTGGAAGTTGGTACGGTGGTCCTTCACGCGGCGGTCGTCGAAGACGTAGCTACGAATCTGGCTACCCCATTCGATTTTCTTCTTACCGGCTTCCACCTTTGCCTGCTCGGCCATGCGGTGTTGGAGTTCCTTGTCGTAAAGCATGGAACGGAGAAGGCGGAGAGCGTTCTCGCGGTTCTTGGGCTGGTCTCGTGTCTCGGTATTTTCAATCAGGATTTCTTCCTCTTCGCCCGTATATGGATCCTTATACTGATAGCGCAGACGGACACCGGACTCTACCTTATTGACGTTCTGTCCACCGGCGCCACCACTTCGGAAGGTATCCCATGACATGCGGGCAGGTTCGATGTTCACCTCGATGGTATCATCTACCAAGGGAGTGACAAACACGGATGCAAAAGAAGTCATACGCTTGCCCTGGGCATTGTAGGGCGAAACACGCACCAAGCGGTGTACACCGTTCTCACCTTTCAGGTAGCCGTAGGCATAATCGCCGGAAATCTCGATGGTACAAGTCTTGATACCTGCCTCGTCTCCTTCCTGCAGGTTGGCGATGGTGGCCTTATAGCCGTGAGTCTCGGCATAGCGCAGATACATACGCATCAGCATGCTTGCCCAGTCCTGGCTCTCCGTACCACCGGCACCAGAGTTAATTTTCAGCACACAGTCCATCTGATCGGCTTCCTCGCGAAGCATATTCTTGAGTTCGAGGGCCTCGACAGCAGTGATTGCCTTGGCATAGGCATCGTCCACTTCCTCTTCAGTCACCAGTTCGTCTTTGTAAAAGTCGAAAGCCAGTTGTACCTCGTCAGTCAAGGTCTTTACCTCATTGTAGCCGGAAATCCATTGCTGCAAGCCTTTCACTTTCTTCATCTGAGCCTCGGCAGCCTTCTGGTCGTCCCAGAAACCGGGAGCCTGGGTGCGGAGCTGCTCTTCTTCCACCTGTATCTTCTTTCCTTCAATGTCCAGATAGCGGTTCAACGCCTCGGTACGTTCTTTGATATCTTTCAGTTGTTCTGCGGTAATCATATATGCATTTACAATTTAGGAAGTGCAAAGGTACAAAAAAACACATAATTCCGCAATTGTCAATCCAATAAGTAATGCTAACGGCAAATGATTCCACCAGAACACCCTAAAGATTTATTCAAAAGACAAGGTGCCGAAAAAGGCCGGACAGTGGAACATGGGGCGTTCCAGCCCGATAGGACTCCAAGAAAGGAAGTGGGGAGTCTGGAGTTTGTCACCACACTTGTAGAAATTCCCTTTCATTGTTTTTCCGTCCAGAGAACCGACGGAATGCTGGAAGAAAGCGGAAACGGGAATAACCATGGCCAGTTCCCAGCTGCACTCGCCCAAACGTTCCTCGAAAGGTTCGCCGGCCAACGAGCTCCAACGTTTCACCATGCCCAGCACCTCCTGACTCGCCGTAGGACGGCGCTCATTGACTGCACCTCCCTGAATCAGCAGCCTGCCGGCGCAGTTACATTCGAAATTGTAATAGCGGTCGTCACCTTCGGGAGATACGAAGAATTCCACACAAGCATCTTCCCATACCCGGCCATTGTCTCCGGAGGCCACTGCACGCACACTGGCTTCCTTCACTTTGTAGTGGAGCAGGATTTCGCGCCCCGTATGGGCTATGCGGAAACTCACTTCCGGCTTGTAGGGATAATCTTTCCAGTTGACCACATCAAGAGGCTGAAACTCTATCCCGTTCTCGTCCAGCAAGGACGGCACAGCCTCACCTTCCGGTGAAGCCGTACACATTACTTTCTTTACGGACAAGCTCTTTCCACTCTGGGCATTGCAACAAACCATGCCTACCATTGAAAACACCAAGAGCAGAAGGAGTTTGCTCCCGTAATCTCTCACTATCATAAAACGTCCTTTCATTTCTTATTAGTAGAAGCCTTGTCTGCTACTGCTACATCCCAACCGGAAACAACGTCGCCGTAAAGATAGAATGTCACGTCAAAAGTAGTCTTGCTATTCTCATCCACCACTTGGTAGCAGCGTGTCGCGTCATAGGAATCCACCTCCTTGTACTCGCCCAATGCCAGCGGAGCCGGCTCTTCCTTGCCGGCAGCCTTGGCTATGATTTGCTGCATGCGTTCCTGCATCAGCTTCATAATGCCTTCATGCTTGAAGGGGTCGGGATCCGCCACTTCGGGATGGGTAGCCTTTATCACCCCGCCATTGGCGGCACGCACGGCTCTGACACTGTCCGTATAAGCCTTGAACTGCCTCTTCACCTCCGGAGAACGCAGTCCATGAATGGTAAATACGGCAATTCCCTGGGCGCCGTTGTTGAGAGCGGCATCCATGCATTCGAACATCATCGGGCCGTCGGTGGCGGTCATGCCGCAGTACAGTGTAGTCATATCGTTCTTGTCGCGTACATTCTCAACCGTACAGTCGGAAATGAAGCTGGCATCGCCCGTATAGAAGGTATGGTAAACCATCGGGAACACGATGTCGAGATTCCATTTGCCCCAGTCCTGGCGCACCATGCGTGAAGCCATCTTCGGGGTGGGGAACGGGGAGGCAGCCATTGTCTTGCCGTAGGAGTGCACCACTTCGGCAATCATATTGGCCACTTCGGTTATCTGGTCGCAACGGAACTGGCGCCACTTCACATCGAGGGAAGGGTCTTCCTGCTCGCGGGGGTCATAACCGTACTGCTCCTTGAACAACCTGAGCATTTCCGGATGGTAACCGTAATCCCACGCAGCGTATTCACGGTCCTGCACAATGCCATAATGGGGCCACAAGGTGGTGGGAAGCACCACATCCACAAAACGATGATAGTCGATGGCAATGCCATTCAAGCCTTCCACTTCGCAGTAGGCCTTGATTTTTTCCTTGATGAACTCGCGGACTTCGGGCAATGCCGGGCAGAGAAACTTGTAATAGCCTACATAGGCGGTAGTGTCTGCCAGGCTCTTGCCGTTACGATTCACGCTGAACCATTCGGGATGCTCCTTCAATATCTTGTCACGGTCGTGTTCCAGATTCATGGTCCATAACCAGGCATACACTTCGATTCCGTGTTTATGGGCAACCGGTATGGCAGCCCGGTAATCGTCGGGAGTCGGCGCATTCAGCATAATTCCATCCATGCCGATGTCGTTCATCACTTGGCAGATGGAGTCGAAGTTCATGCCGGGACGATAGTCCAGCCACGTCCAGAACATGGGATATTCCTTGGTTGTTTTCTTAGCTCCCTGCTGGCACGAGAACATGCCCAGCGCAAGGAACAGCAGCAAGAATGCAGGTAAAAAGCTCTTTTTCATTCTATCTAAATTTTAAGTTTAACATGCAGTTTTTCCATCACCCAGGTAACGCCGATTACCACAAAGGCAAAACAAAGGCAGTTGACCAGCCCCATGAATCCATGTGTGAACCAGTCCGGCAGGACAACACCGGTCACATCAGCAAAGCCATAGAAGACATAAGGCACCAGATAAGTGGTCAGCGTAGCCGTTCCGGCAGGGCGTATCAGGTTGAACCAACCTGTGACCTGATGGCTGACCAGATAGCCGAGCAGTGTGTAGAGCCCCACGGAAATGGCAGTCACATAGAACACCCAGGGAGGAGTGCCACCCATCTTGGCCACAATCCAGAAATGGTGTGTCCCAATTCCGACCAGCAGAAGCAGAACGGCAACCGTCAGCCCATTGCGGAGTTTCCAGCCGTCACCCTTGCCGGCATAGCGGGCGCTGAGAATGGAAAGGATGACACCTCCCATTGTAAATGCGGGCAAAGCCCCGTTGCCGATATGCAGGATGGACAACATGCCCTGATAGAAGTTGCGTTCGGGAAAGGCAAGGATAGCCTCACCGCCAAAGCCCTCGCGCAAAGGCGTACCCAGCAGGCATATCAGGATAAAGGCACCCCAGGCAGGCAGCAGATACTGCAACCGGTCACGGCTGAAGATATAGATTACGGCACATACCAGATAGGTCCAGCCGATGGAGCCCAATATTCCCCAATAGGCACCGAATACACCTCCCTGCGGATTGCGGAACGTGAAGGCAAGGTAAAGGAGAACCAATACTCCGATTATTTTAAAAGCACGGAAAAGGTTCTTCTGAGTGCCGGAAGCCGGTTTCGGATATTGGTTCCACACACCGATAAAGCCTATGGCCATCAGGAACCAGTATACTCCTATCGGATAGGGAGCTTCCGGTGAAAGCCGGAACTCCGAGTTCGTTATAAACGCCCCCATCACCAGCAAGGCAAAGGTGCGGGAAAGGATATGCCCCAAGGTGGACTCTGCCGAGAAGCCCTTGGCATATCTGCGCTCAATGGCGTAAGGTATGGACATTCCCACTGCAAACAAAAAGCAGGGGAATACAATATCCGCCAGTCCCATAAAATCCTCACCATAGACGGCATGTTCCAGCCAATGGGGTACGTCATGCACTTTCCAGAAGTCATTGACGAAAATCATGGTGAACATGGTCAACGCCCTCAGCATGTCAATGGCCGGATTGCGCCGTGAATAAACAGTCTTGTCACTCATATCATCTTGCTTTAGAATTCGGAAACCAACATCAGCCATCTGGCAGCCGAAGAGCCCCAGACTTCCTTATAAGTAGCCGTATTGAACTGCGGCCAGTAGGGAGCATCTTCATTGAAATAAGACTGCATACCTACGGGTATCTCTCCTACCGTTTCTCCGGGCAGTGCCGTATAGAGCTGCGGATAGTTGCTGCCCTCCCCATAAATCATGGACTGTCCGAAAGGATTCCTGCCTACAACCCAGAAGAGCTGCTGTTCTGCAATGTCTTTCAGTTCCTTGTCCTTCAGTACCCTGGCACAGATAGCGGCAGCTTTACCGGTAGACAAATGTACGGCAATATTTCCCTTAAACGAGAACCAGACGGGGAATATGCGCAAATAATGCTCTTTATCCAGACGGATACCGTTTTCGAGCTGTTCCTCGAAATCCTTATCGGCACCGCTGCGAATCCCTACCTGAACGGCGTAGAAGTTGGCGGAATCCTTCACTTCATCTTTGTGATAGATGCCACTGGGCACCATTCCATAAGGATATACATACTTCATGATATTCTTCAGATAACCGCCATAGAGTTTCATGGCACGAATCCACTGCTCATACTCGGCATGGCCGGACTGTGTCTCGCAAAGGGCGGCAAGGGCTTCCATATAGGCATAGTCGCGGGACTGGTGGGTATAGTGTACAATGGACTTCCTGGCCAAATCACGGTAGAAGAAGCCGCAGGTCTTGTCTTTGTCTTTCAGCGGTTCGGTGCGCTGGCACTGCAAGGTGTAGCGGATAGCCTTCACGGCCTCATCGGCATACTGCTGTTCGCCGGTCAGCTTGTAGAGCATGCTGGCTGCCCATGAAATATTGGCGTGATACTGGCTTTCGGATGCCATGGCGGCATGTCCCCACCCTTCTTTATCAGTTCGGCAAAGCCCAACTCATTAAAGCGTTTCATGGCATAACCGAAGTCTTCCTTTGCAATCTTTTTCAGATTGCTCCTGAGGGCTTCATCCTTCTCAACCATCATGGAGGCATACGCTTCAATTCCTGCAAGCAGGAAGTTTTCCAAAGCTCCGTTATGGACAAGCAGTTCACGGCGGCCGGCATCGTCGTCGGTGCCTACCTCACCGTCAGTCCATAGATTGGTACCCCATGTCTGTGCACGGTAACCATCGCCCAGCCGGGTCTTCATCACATAGTCCATTCCCCACAAAGCCTCTTCCATCAGGCGGTTGTACAAGTCGACATTGCCTTTTTCTTTGGCGCGTTCGGCCATCAAGAGCAAGGAATAGGCTATTTCTCCCGTCTGTAAGGTCTGTTGGGACATGTCGGCAGCATCGTGCCATCCTCCGTTTATAGGAATAATATGTCCGTTGTAAGTGGCATGCAAGTCATTATGACAAGCCCCGTGCTTTCCGGGAACGGGATAACCGCAACGCTCGCAGAACAGGAAGTTCACCATACGCCAGGCAGAATCCTCCCACACATCCTGATGGATATAGAAAGGCAAGGTGGTGACATCCCCTACCTGAATGACGTAACGGCCTTGTGTCTTGAAGTCCGAGAAGTCTATCGTCTCGAACTCTCCCAGGCCGGTCTTTTCCTTACGAACAGGACCGGTATAAACGATGGCCTGCGTCGCGGCATCCTTCAACTGGAACTGTCCGCCGTGCTTTTCCACATTGACAATGGCGCTTTTGGGGCTCTCTATACTATAACCGGTAGTAGAGAAGATAATGCGGTTCTGTGCAGGCATCCAGCCTTTTACGGTTTCCGGGTTCTCCACCTTCTGAAGTTCCACGGCATCTACATCGAAGCGAAGGAAGTCGCCCATAGTACGTTCTTTGCCGAACACTTCGATGGCAAATGAAATCTTGGTTACCTTGTCGCGCGCCAGTCCAGACATCTCGACGAAGCATTCGTTCCATTGGTTATTTTTCAGATTGATTTCGTGGTAGCCTTCCCGACCGTAAATGTCGGGTACTTTTATTTCTCCGTCATTCTCCACATAAAGGTTGAGGTAGATGCTGCGTGCTCCTTCGCACGTGGGATAGATATAGAACTTCAGGCGGTTGTAACCTTCCCAGTTCACACCTCCTATATCATAAGAGGCCATGCAAGTACCGCGTCCCAACCCCCAGCCGAGAATCTTTTCCGGATGGGCGGGCGCTTCCAGGCGCAGGCTGTACTTGCCGGACTTGCTCCGTTCGTCAGTCAAACCAATCTTACCGATGCCCTTGTGCGACCATTTGGAGAAATCCTCCATATCACACAGCATCACAGTTTCCAACACTTTCTTTTTCAAGCCGAATGTCTCGAAAGCCTTTGTCTCGTCGAGCGGCAACGGACTGTGCACGTAGCCCGTGCTGACGATGTCGGCTTTCAACTTTTCATCTACTTGGGCATGAAGCAAAACAGCCGGGGCACAAAGCAGACCGGTCAACAAGCAGAGAGGTTTAATGAGTTTCTTCATAATATATTTTTTAAGATTAAATCAGGCTATTGAAAAATGGGGTTCAGTAGCCTGATTGTGCTAAGTTAAGAATTCCCCTTTATAGTAAGAACCGACGAGAAGGTTCAAACCCTAATGTAAAAGCGCAGGTTATTAGTTAATTATTCTAAACCAAGTCAGTTCAGTCGTATACTGAATGCAGCGCATTATAATAACACTGATAATCAAGAAGCTGCAAAGCGAGTACAAAACATCGATAAATTACAACAAATTATTAAAATATCATTGTACTCACTTCGTAGCGGATACATAAAAGAATTTGGGTACGGTGACCCTATATCAATATAACATAAGGAGAAGTATGAAAAACAGATTTCATACTTCCCCTTAAAAAAACATGCTTCAAAAAGTCCTCATCACTTAATCTCTATGATAATAATGCGGATTAGAAGTTCGGTTTATCTACATCCCAGAAGATGCGAGTACCGCCATTGTCCGGTCCGCCCAACATTTCGACGGCTTTGGCATAACCGGTAGGATTATTGCCTTTTTCATTGATGGTGAAGGGTAAACGGCGTGGGCCAAGATCTGTATCAATCTCACCTTGACTGTAGTTCACCATTACCGGGAATAATTTGGGATAACCAGTGCGACGTATCTCAGCCCAGCCATTCATACCTTCAGGATAAATAGCAATCCAGCGTTGTGTGGCAATCTTAGCAAATTTTTTCCTCGTTACTCAAAGACTCGTCCCATTTAGCAGTCACCTTGCTCTGGCCTTCAATGCTGGCAGCGGGAATAACGGGGTCTACATACGCTGCAGCAGTAGTCGTACTGCTTAAATAATCGCCCACAGCGGCTCCCCATTGTTCGAACGATGTCCGTATACCCTTTTCATACAAGCTCTGAGCGGTGCCCTTACCATTTACATCCCAACCACGCAAAGCAGCTTCGGCTTCCAACAAAATGGTTTCGGCAGCAGTTGCCAAAATAGCAGGAGAGGTTTCTGTCAAGTTGGGTCGACTTACAATCGCCTTATAGGCATCCGAAAACCCTTCTTCTTCCAGTCCTTTAATACCAAGACGAATACCAAAATATTCACTCTTGCTGTTCTGTGTAGCATACTTATCAAGACGCGCATCGCCCATACCAGACAAGATAGAAGGAATATTAGCACCTAAAACACCATCTCCATAGTTGAATGCAATACCGTAAAGCGGATTGACATAACCGTTTCCTGCAATGCCGAAATTAGCATCATTGGTTTCAATCAATCCATTACTATCGTTCATGGCAGCTTCCTGCCTCACTTTTTGCCCAAGCAGCATCATACTTCACAATACGCATGGCCAAACGCAAACGAATGGTGTTACACAACTGCGCCCATTTGTTCAAGTTACCTCCATAGGCATAATCAAACATCATAAACGAAGCCACATCCTTTTCTTTAGCAGTACGCAGCACGTCTGCAGCTTCTTTCAATTCTTCAAAGAAATTTTTTATAAGCATCCTGTCCTGAATCATACTCACCACCAGTAGCCGATTCGCCATAGTGAGAATAGATAATACATCCGTATTGGTCGGCAAGACGCGACATAGCTATTACGCGGCAGATGGTATTGATAGCCTCGAAATGGGCATACGTCTCCATATCGTCTTTGCACTTGTTGGTGATTTTCAAGCTTTCCACCATTACGTTTCTATAAGCATAATCCCAACAGTTGTCATTCCATCCTGCATTCATGGCATAGGTCACATTACTTACATTGCCGGCAAATGCAGTAGCCGTACTGATATAGCCTGACCACAAATCGGCATTCAAATTTTGAATAAGCTGATATTCCCATACATTGACACCTGCATTTTTATTATAATAGATAGACTGCATCATGGGAATGAAGTGCATACCAATGTAGTTGTTATCTTGTTTTAGTTCTTCATCGCTCACTCCCTTCGGATTAGTGTTCATATCCTCGAACGCTCCCGTACATGCCGAGAATAAGGTAGCTGCCAGCAGCGCTACAGCTGTAAGTCTAAATATATTTTTCATAATCATATCTACTGTTTAAAAATTAACTTTCAAGTTGAACCCAATCGAACGGTTGGTAGGCATACCAAACACATCAACTCCTTGCAGACGGTTGCTGGTAGAAAGCATGCCATCAGGATCATATGGAGCATTGTTCTTGAAGAAGAACAGGTTGCGGCCTACAAGTGAAACCTGTGCGTTCTTAATGACACCAGTCTTTGCCAACCAAGCCTGAGGCAGACTATAGCCAATGGAAAGTTCGCGCAAACGTATGTTGGTAGCACTGTACATATAATGCTCGGTCACACCCGCACGGCCACCAACCTGATTATAGAAGCCTTCCACATCTGTAATTTGACGGCCTTCCAGCATCACGTAACCACGGTCACGAGCATCACCCGTTGCCTTGCTTACTCCCTGCTGATCGAGGTCGGCTTCCGTCAAAGACATCACTTCACCTCCAAAACGTCCATCAATCAAGAAGTAAAGAGAGAAGTCCTTCCACGTGATTGTATTGCTCCACCCCAAGTTAAAATCAGGAGTAGAATTACCCAGTTTCACCGGATTTGTCTTATCCACCAATGGAAGTCTATCACTATCTTTTTGTCCTTCTTTTGCAGGTTCATACTGAATATTGCCTTTTTCGTCACGTACAAAAGTAGTACCGTAAATGTCACCAAACGAACCACCTACTTCTAAACGACTCCATACATTGTTACTTTCGCCACCGCTAAATGTAAAATAACCAAAGTCATCACCAGCCAGTGCCTTTGCTTCGTTCTTATTGGTTGCAAAATTAACACCGGTTTTCCAGCGGAAATCCTTAGTCATGACAGGAGTTCCATTCAACATAACTTCGACACCGGTATTCTGAATATCACCGGCATTGATGTAATATCGGGCGTATTGTGAACCTGACGGAGCATCCAACGTAAAGAGTTGATTCTTTGTATTAGTCTTATAATAAGTGAAGTCGAACTCCAAGCGGCTATTGAAAAAGCGCCACTCAGTACCAAACTCAATGGAAGTAGTCATTTCCGGTTTCAGTTCTGCAAACGGAGCTGTACTGTTGAAATTGATGCTACCACTCTTTGTAATGGAGTTGAGAGGATTTGAAGTATAAGTATTCAAACCGTTACCCACCTTTGACCATGCACCGCGAATCTTACCTAAATCAATCCAAGAAGGTAATTTCAATGTTTCGTTCAGCAACCATGTCACACCTACTGACGGATAGAAAAAGCCTTTGTTTTTGTATTTGGTAAATGCCAATGTTGAAGTCCAGTCGTTACGTGCTGTCACGTCCACATAAATCTGATCTTTGAAGCCTACCTGACCGGTGAAGAACACACTCTGGCTTTGAGTATGGGTTTTCCAATCGGTCAATGAGCCCTTGTTCAAGGAGCAGTTCTGCATAGTGAATACGTTGGGCACAGAGAGTATACCCGGATAGGAATCGAAACCTGTACCGTTTCCTGTATAATCGTTGATGCTGGCACCTACCGAAGCATTGACACTGAAGTTAGTGAATTGCTGTTGATAAGTAAACAAAACATCCCCATAAGAAGAAAGGCTACTTGATTCACCGTAGATGTAACGACCGTTAGTTCCTGTTCCAGCCGGATTCATACCACACAACACCGGGCTGGTACCTGCATACATACGTGTATTATTCTTGTCTACAACATAGTCGGCACTACCACGAGCCTGTATACTGAACAGGTCATTGAACTTATACTTCACACTCAGATTCAACAATGTACGATAACGGGTATCCTCATTCGGAACCTTATTAATCAACCAATAGGGATTCTGCTCCATATCAGTACCTTGAGATTTATACCAGTTCTGGTCCATTATGTTACGACCGGCATTAAGAATCTGATAATTATCTTTGTAGTAGTTAAAGTCCTTTCCACCTTCAACACCACCACGCGGGAAGTGATAAAGACCTACCAAAGGATTCATGTAATAACCTCCCGAAGTAGTACGGTTGTTACCCCCCTTTGATACATCGCATTGATATTGGCATCAACAGTCAGTTTGTTATTGAGGAAGTTGGCAGTTTCGCGAAAATTGAAATTATGCTTCACCAAGCTATTACCTTCCACCACGCCCTTGCCGTAAGTATTAGCATAGGAAAAGTAAGTTTGCATAGCTTGCGAACCCATGCTCAACGAGAGCGAGTTGATAGTAGTGACACCTGTTTTGAAGAAATCGTCTGTATAGTCGGGACTACCTTTGATATCACTGCCCCAACTGGTTGACACACCCGTATAGTGATTCTGGAATTCGGGAATACCGTATGCAGCTATATCGAAAGTGGTGCTGGTATTGAAACTGATACTGGCGCGTCCTTCCTTGCCCTTCTTAGTGGTAATAATCACCACACCATTGGCAGCCGAACTACCGTAAAGTGCAGCAGCGGCAGGGCCTTTCAATATGTTCATGCTCTCAATATCATCGGGATTCAGATTGGAAATACCGTCGCCACGGTCGTAGTTACCACTGTCGTTGTCTCCGCCGATAGTAGTTGAGGTATTTTCGTTGGTAGATGAACCGAACGGTACACCGTCTATTACATACAACGGCTGGTTACTTCCGCTTACCGAACGGTTACCACGGATAATCACTTTGGAAGAACCTCCCAAACCGGAAGAACTCTTATTAATCTGCACACCTGCCGTCTTACCGGCCAATGCATTCATCATATTGGGGTCTTTCACACGTGCCAGTTCATCACCGTTTACCACCTGGGTAGAGTACGTCAGTGATTTTTCTTTCTTTGCGATACCCAATGCCGTTACCACCACTTCGTCCAGCAATTTGGCATCATTCTTCAATGTGACTCTTATCGTCCCCGGAGTGACGGGAACTTCTTGTGTTATCATACCTACGAAAGACACTTGCAGGATTTTCGCACCTGCGGGCGCATCTGTAATAGTGAATTTGCCGTCTAAGTCTGTTACGGCTCCGGTAGTGCTTCCTTTTACCAATACGGAAGCTCCGATAATCGGTTCATTGTCCTCAGCTGAAATAACGATACCGGTAATGGGGGAATTTTGGGCTGCTACCCAACCGATGGCTGCCAGCAGGCAAACCAAGGTCAGCATAATTCTTTTTTTCATAAGCTGTTTTTCGGAAAATAAATATTAGATTAAATGTGTGTTAAGTTAATAAACAGATTCTGATGGGGTCTGTCTTTCCGATTGACAAGCAGGGTTGAATGTCAATCTCATTTGTTTCTTTTTGTATGCTACATAGGCTATTAGAATGTTACGGTTAATACTCGAGCTTATTAAAATGTCTCTTATTCTGCAGATTTCTTTTTAAGCTTCGTATATAAAACCGGGTAGAGAACCGCAACCCTATCGAGAAACAGAAGTTTCTTTGCTAATAAAAGTTAATCGGGTTCGGAAGAAGAAGGAAAACTAATACGATTTTCTTAATGTTGCCCTCACCGCCCTCACTCACTTCCCGAACCGCCCTGTTCATCGGCATTACATGGGTGAGTGAGGGCATAAAAGGGTGATGGCAATTTGCCTCACCGTGTTCGGTCTGTCCCGTTCCCTTGCTTTCTCTTGTCTCGTCCCCTTCTTTCTCTTGTTGTGTCCGCTTCTTTGTCTTATAGAGGCTTTGAGTTTCTGAGCGGCTCACTATAGTGGTCTGACTCGTTCACTATAGTGAACGGAGTTGTTCACCATAGTGAGCTGATTTGTTCACCCGAGTGAGCCGACAATGAACAAAGGCTGTTTCGGGGACAGACACCAAGCGTTTGAGGGATAAAGCAACGGGGAAAGACGGACTGAACAAGGGGAGCGTTCCGGACTACGTGCTTGAATCCCGTGACAGATGACAAACGGTTCTTCCCCTTTATCTTTGAAGAAGCTGTTTTGAAATGATAAATCCCCATTTATCTACCAGACTGTTTTTAAGCCTAACTAACGTGCACATACTCGAGAGTCCTATCTGCCAAGGGCAAGTCCATACATAAAACAAACCGTCCGGCCCGGAATGAAAATAATTCACTCCAAGTCGGACGGTTCAAAAACAAACAAATGGAAATCTATTCCTCGTACATCTTGTCAATCAGCCCCTTGTAGTTCTTTGCCACTACAGAACGTTTCAGCTTCAGCGTATTCGTCAGTTCCCCACGCTCCATGCTGAATGGTTCCGGCAGAAGCGTGAAACGCTTCACTTGCTCATAATGGGCAAATTGCTGCTGCAAGGTATCGATACGGGCACGGAACAACGCCTGTATCTTGGGATGTTGCAGTAACTCATCCATATTGCTGTATGCAATGCCTTTCTCCTTGGCATAATCCTTCACAAAGCCATAAACGGGAACTATCAAAGCGGAAACAAACTTACGCTCATCAGCAATGACAGCAATCTGGTCAATGTAACGGTCAATAGCCAGCTTCGTTTCCAATGCCTGCGGCGAAATATATTTTCCGTTGGAGGTCTTGAACAAGTCTTTGATACGCTCCGTCAGATACAGATGGCTATCCTTCAAATAACCGGCATCACCCGTGTGGAACCAACCGTCACGGTCAATGGCAGCAGCCGTTGCCTCCGGTTTCTTGTAGTAGCCGGTAGTGATAGTCTTACCACGAAGAAGTATCTCGTTGTTCTCGCCAATCTTCACCTCCACATCAGGCATCACCGTACCTACGGAACCAATCTCATAGCCTTCGTTGAGGAAGCAGGAAACGGTAGCCGTAGATTCCGTCAGACCATAGCCCACCACCATGTTTATACCTACAGAATGCACAAACTCGCAGATTTCATCGGGCACAGCAGCACCTGCCGTAGGAAAGAAATTACCGTTCTCAATACCTATCGTCTTCTTCAGCAGAGCATAAATGGTCTTTTCGTAGAACTTGTATTTCAGATGAAGCATCATCGGAGGAGTCTTTCCTTGGCGCAAATAATCAATGTTATGCGTCCTGCCCACCTTGATGGCATCCAACATCATCGCCTTACGCAGACCGGTTTCCTGGGAAATCTTCTCCTGCACACCGGCATAGACTTTCTCCCAAAAACGGGGTACACTGCACATCAGTGTAGGGCGTATCTCTTTAATAGTAGTTTGGATATCTTGTGGACGGAGATTGATGCAGACCTGCACTCCCCGATGTATACAAAGGTAGGTCCATGCCTTTTCGAATACATGGGTCAGCGGAAGGAAGTTCATGGAAACATCCTGGTCTGTCATGAAAGGCAATCGGATATCATGAATGCGGAAAGCCTCTCTATAATTGAAATGATGGAGCATGACACCTTTCGGCTCACCGGTAGTACCGGAAGTATAAAGGATATTGGCGAGGTCATCATCTGAGGCAGCTGCTGTACGTTCTTCTACAATGGCATTGTGCTGCAACTCTTCATCCATTGCCATAAATTCATCAAAATAGATGGAAGTCATGTCGCGCGGATCTTTCACCACAGCACGGTCGAAGATGATGAGCTGCTGCAGAGACTGGCAAAATCCGAACACGCTGAAAGCGGCATCGTACTGGAACTGCTCGCCTACAAACAGATAACGTATCTGTGCATCGTTGATGATATACTGTGCCTGGGCCGGTGAGCTGGTAGCATACAAAGGTATAGTCACCGCCCGGTTGGCGAATGCACCGAAATCAGTAAAGAGACATTCGGGTTTATTCTGCGAGAAGATACCGATATTCTCTTGTGGCTCTATTCCCAAAGCCACCATTGCATTGGCAGTCCGGCGTACAGTCTGTGAGAACTCTTTCCAAGAGATGGGTATTCCATTGTGCAGTTTCATAGTCCCTGTATTTCAGGGCTATTTTGTCTCCATACTTCTCTGCCTGGCGATGCACCAGGACAGATAAATGATGATAAGTCATAACTTTTGATATTGGTAAATACGGTACAAAGGTAGTGGTTTCATTTGAAACTAATTTGATATTAGCGGGTAACTTATTCAAACTTTACCTTTAAAGTATCCGACCATCCGTTAGCAAATTATCCACAAAAGATACTTTCTTTACCATTAAAACAATAGAAACATATTAAATAATCTATATATTTGTGGTGATATACAAACTAAATCAAATTCAATGAACATGAAAAAAGTATTGCATTTTAATGGCTATGCTGACCATAGGTTTAGCAAGCATCAATGCTCAAGACAACCTCAGATGGGGAGCAACAGTCGGCATGAACTCCAGTAACTTCTCCATTACCGGTTTCGACAGTAAAATAGGCTTTCATGCTGGGGTAAAGGCTGAAGTAGGATTGCCTCAAATTTCAGAAGGAGTCTACCTCGATATGGGTGCATTACTTACGCTGAAAGGAGCCAAAATTAGACGGAGGCTCTGCTGCTTCTATCAAGTTCAATCCCTACTACCTGGAAATTCCTGTACACATTGGCTATAAATATGCAGTGAATGAGAACTTTGCCATATTCGGCAATGCCGGTCCTTATTTAGCCATCGGTCTTTTTGGCAAAGCCAAGGCAGAAGGAGATATTCTTGACGAATATGAGTTTGATGATAACTCCACCAATGTATTCGGGGATGATGCCATGAAGCGTTTTGATTTCGGTCTCGGATTAAAAGCCGGAGTCGAATTCAGTCAGAAATATCAGATTTCCATCGGTTATGACTGGGGACTGGTAGAGAACATTAAAGATTCAGGCAACAAAAACCGCAACTTGATGATATCACTCAGTTGCTTCTTCTAAACAATATTGAAAAAACAGAAAGGACGTCGGTTTGGCGTCCTTTTCATTTTTTATCCGTAAGTTTGCGGCCAGATTATTTATTTACCGAATATGATTTACGATATACCGACTTTAACTTCCGAAGCAATCGGATTGCTCAAATCACTGATAGCCATTCCTTCCTTGAGCCGCGACGAGGAGAAGGCGGCAGATTATCTGCAGAACTATATCGAAATGCAAGGCATGGCAACAGGACGTAAAGGCAACAATGTATGGTGCCTCAGCCCGATGTTCGACTTAAAGAAACCGACCTTGCTGCTGAATTCCCATATCGACACCGTAAAACCCGTCAACGGGTGGCGGAAAGATCCTTTCAAACCAACGCTGGAAAGTAATGGAAAGCTCTACGGGCTGGGCAGCAACGATGCCGGAGCCAGTGTAGTCAGCCTGCTGCAAGTATTCCTGACATTGTGCCGCACCACTCAGGCCTACAATCTGATATATCTTGCCTCGTGTGAGGAGGAAGTATCAGGCAAGGGGGAATAGAATGCGTATTGCCGGAACTCCCTCCCATACAGTTTGCCATTGTAGGCGAGCCGACAGAGATGCAACCTGCCATTGCAGAAAAAGGATTGATGGTGCTGGACGTAACTGCTACCGGAAAATCGGGACATGCTGCCCGAAACGAGGGAGATAATGCTATATATAAGGTATTGGATGATATTGCCTGGTTTCGTGATTACCGTTTCCCAAAAGAATCTTCCCTGCTGGGTCCCGTGAAGATGAGCGTAACCATGGTAAACGCCGGTACACAGCATAACGTCATTCCCGACCGTTGTACTTTTGTCGTAGACATTCGCAGCAACGAGTGTTATAGCAATCAGGAGCTATTCGATGAAATACAGAAACACATCACGTGTGAAGCCAAAGCCCGCTCCTTCCGGCTAAGCTCTTCACACGTAGCTCCGGAGCATCCGGTAGTGCAAAAGGCTATTACCATGAAACGTACTCCTTTCGGCTCACCGACCTTGTCCGACCAGGCACTGATGCCATTCCCTTCTCTGAAGATGGGACCGGGGAAAAGTGCCCGTTCACACACTGCCGATGAATTTATCTTTGTCAAGGAGATAGAGGAGGCGATAGGGATGTATCTGGAGCTGCTGGAAGGAGTAAAAATTTAAATTATCATTATCTGTTCAGCCACGGCTCCGGATTCAGTTTTTCCTTCTCTTTCCTCAATTGGAAGTGTAGCACCGTACGACCATTGTCGGCCCCATCCGAGAAGATTTGTCCGAGAGTCTGTTTGGTGGCAACATCATCGCCCTGCTTCACCGAGGCCGATGACAAGTTGCAATAGACTGATATATAATTCCCGTGACGGACAAGGATATTGAACAGTCCGTTCAGTTTAAAGACAGCCGCCACTTTACCATTGAAGATGGCACGGGCTTGGGCACCCGGTTTCCCTTGTATATCAATGCCCTTATTGTCCAGCTTGACATTGCGCAAACCTTCCACAGAATACTGGCCGTAATGGCTGGTAATGATATACGCTCCGGTGATGGGCATCGGCAACTTACCGCGATTATTAGCAAAGTTCCCTGATAATTCACGGTCTGCCTTACTCATGGAGTAAGTTTCCAAAGGCTGTGCCTTCGGCTTTGCGGGCGTAGAGGCAGTTGCCGTTTTTTCGGTTTTCTCACCAGCCTTTTTACGTGCGGCTGCCTCACGGCGCGCTTCTTCTGCCGCACGCTTACGCGCTTTCTCTATTTCTTCCGCTATCAGACGGTCAATGCGTGCATTGAGCTGATTGGCTTCACGGCGTTTCTTATTCAGTTCGTTCTGCAATCCCCGCTGTTTCTTTTTCAGATTGGCTACCAACAACTTTTGTTCCTTCTCCTGCGCTTCCAGCTTGACTTTCTCCTCTTCACGTTCTTTCAACAATCCTTCCTTGGCAACCTTCACTTGCTGAAGCTCAGTCTTCTTACGGTTCACCTGCTCCTGCTTTTTCAACACTTCCTCGCCTTGCAGGCGCTGATAAGTAGCATATTCACGTACATAGCGCATGCGTCGATAGGTCTGTGCCAGGCTCTTGGCAGAGAAAATGAACATCAGCTTCTCTTCAATGGAGCGGTTCTTATACAAATATTGAACGGACGATTCGTATTTCTTCTTCTTGTCCCTTAGGTCACGTTGCAGGCGGGTCAACTGACGTTCTAATGAAGACAACTCGCGCTCTATGGATTCCACATCATTATTGATAGTCAGAATATAGCGTTTGCGCTCTTCTATCTGTCCGGTCAGTGCAGCAAGACCGTTCAACTGGCTTCCCACATCCTTCTTGGTGGTTATCAACAGCGTTTCCGACTCTGCTATCTGTTTCTGCAAGGCACCACGCTTGCTTTCCAGTTCCTTAATCAGCTTGTTGGACTGGGCAAGGAGCGGAGAAACCGGCAAAAGGAGGAGAAAGAAGAGAAGGAGAAGCTTCATAAGTTATGAGTTATAAGTTATGAGGGATTATCTGACAATTATCAACTAATCAAAGGTCCATCAGCATTTCCAGCAGTTCTTCCAGCTCCACCTCTTTATATTTCTGTGAGAGCTGGGTAGGAGTCAGTGCAAAAGGCTTATCCGAGAAGTTGGAAAGTTCAATCTTTCCCTTTTCCAGAGAGGGTATCCCGAGTTCCTTGCCGGTAAGCACCTTCTTGCCATTGGGTTTGGAAGCAGCATAAAGCAGTTTCTCCAAATGGGCAAAATCCGCCTTCTTGGGCAGCACATCCTTCAGTTCCTTACGTGTTGCACGGACATAACGTTTTCCCATACGGTCTACCAACAGAATCTCATCCGGGGTGACTTCCATACGTGCCACCTCCGTACGAAGTATCGGCATCAGAAAGGAAATCTGCATGCATTCTTCCTTCTTCAACTTCATCGTACCGTTCACAGTAAGGGTGGCATCTTTATGGGGTACCGTCAGCTGCACTTTGGAGGAAAGGCAGGCAGATTCTCCGGACAGAGAACTTGAGTGACGCGAAGTCTTGCAACCGGCAAGCCCCACAGCCAGCAACAACAGCAAGGACAACAGGCGGCATATCCTTGCCATATCATTCAGCAGGTTTAGTTTCATCTGATATATATTTCTTTTTTTGTATTTTCTGTTTCAACGTATCAGAGCGATTGCCCTTATCCCAGGCTTGTTTCCAGTATTTCAAGGCACCTTCCGCATCGCCAGTCATGTAATAGATATCTCCGCAATGTTCCAAGACCACGTCACTGCTATCTTTATCATTCTTTATCGCCTCATCTATGTAGAGACGCGCCTCGGCATAATTACCTTTAACAAACAATATCCATGCATATGTATCGAGATAGGTGGAATTGTTCGGCTCGGCTTTCACTGTCTTGTAGCTCATCTCTTCCGCCTTGTCCAAGTCGCGGCGCTCCACGGAAAGATAATATGCGTAGTTATTCAAGGCACCGATGTTTGAAGGATTGTACACCAAAGCGGAATCATAAGCCGCATAAGCTTCCGCATGCAGATTCTTGGTGTGATAAGCATCACCGATAATGGCATAAAAATCTGATACGACCTCCTTCTTGCTGTCGTCCTTGACGTGCGACAAAGCCTTTTGACAGATGGCAAGGGCATCATCCGTCCGTTCCGCCTGGTTGTAGGCAATGGCCAGATAGAAATAGAACTCCAACATATCGGGATTGGACTCCACACCGGCTTCGCACAAATTCATTATTTCCTTGTAATCCTCCTGGCGCACAGCTTCCCCCAGCAATGTCATACGAGCCGCTGTGTTGGTAGGGTCTATCGCCAGAACCTGGCGCAGAACCGGTCCAGCCTCCTTGTTCATTCCTTTGGAAAGAAGATATTGGGCATACAGCAAAGGTAATTGTGCCTCATCGGGCTCCTGCTCCATGATACGGTTGAAGAGCGTAATGACACGTGTGCTGTCCTTGCCTGCCTGCTCGTTCTGCACGATGAACTGCCGCATCACATTCAGTTTGGTGTCCGAAGCCACTTTCTTGTTCAGCAACAGCGTGTCCAATTGCTGTTCATACAGCTCCTTCTGTCCGGTCTCTTCGTAGTAAGAAGCCAATGAGTACATGGCCATTGCATTGTCCGGCTCTTCGGCCAGCACCTTCTTGTAAATCTCATAAGCTTCCTGCTTTTTCCCGTTCTGCATATAGACATCCCCCACGCACAACTTGATAGCGCATATCGTTGGGATACTCTTCTACCAGACTTTCTATTTCATGAAAGGCGCTCTTGTCGTCCTTCTTTTGCAGATAGATGCGGAACTTCTCCATACTGAGCTGTTCATTCTTGCCCATCCGTTCCTCGAGCTTGTTCAGTATACCGATAACTTTGTCATACTCTTCCTGGCGGTTGTAAATCTCCAGCAAGTTGTATAGCGGGTCCAGCTTATCCGAGAAACGTACCGCCATATTTTCCAACAAGGCAGCGGCTTTCTCCGTTTCATTTTGCTGCATATACAGATTGGCAAGCCCCTGGGCATACCAGTAATTATCGGGAGCATTCTCCACCGCCTTTTCCAAGGCGGCTTGTCCCAACGGCACCTGCTTGAGGTACATATAATACTGGGCCATCTCATACAAAGCCGATGATGCGTTCGGATTTATCGTCAGGCAATGTTGCAGGACATCGAAAGCCGCATCATAGTCTTTCTGGACTTTCAGACGGGCGGCTTCAAGAAAGAAGTAGTCGTAACGGCGCTGCTGTTCGGGGGTAAGCTCCTTTACGGGCGAAACGTCGGCTTTCTTCGACTTCTTCCGTTTCTTCAATTCCTTCCGTGCCTTTTCAGACCGACCATACCCGCTCATTTTCTCCTTAGAAGCTTGAACGTTGGCAGCCTGCACTCCGTACGTAGTAAAGCAGAAGGTACCTATCAACAACGCAAGTATTATTTTTACTCTGATTCTCATCTATTTAATTATAAATTCTTAACCCGTAAAACGGAACAATATCCATTCATTTTTTACCCGTATGCCCGAAGCCACCGGCACCGCGCTCCGTCTCATCCAGCACTTCCACTTCCTGCCAAAGAGCTTGTTCGTGACGCGCTATCACCATTTGTGCAATCCTCTCCCCATCTTCGATGACGAAGGTTTCTGCAGAAAGGTTGACGAGAATAATACAAACTTCACCACGGTAATCGGCATCAATCGTTCCAGGGGAGTTCAGCACGGTAATCCCCTTCTTAATGGCCAATCCGCTACGCGGACGCACTTGCGCCTCAAATCCTTCAGGAAGAGCGATATAAAGGCCAGTAGGCACCAGACACCGCTGCATCGGAGCCAGCGAAATAGGTTCATTAAGGTTTGCACGGATATCCATTCCTGCAGACAGCTCAGTGGCATAAGCCGGAAGCGGATGCTTTGATTTATTGATGATTTGTACGTTCAACATGATGTTATTTACGATTTGACGATTTACTATTTACGATTGGGGCTACTTCTATTCTTACAATTCGAGTAATTCAAGTTTCGCAATTCATCTTCCTTTTACTATAAACTTGGGCGAAAATACGGCTTTTTATACAAAATAGTGATACATTTGCAGTTAAATAATAGTAACTTCAATCGTAAATAGTAAATCGTCAAATCTCAAATAACATCATGATGAATTGGAATACGCTCATATCTGCCAAACGCTTCGGACTGGAAGAGTTTCACCAGGAACGCCATGAAAAACCGCTCGGAATTCCAAACGTGACTATGACCGCCTTGTCTTCTCTGCCCCCTTCCGCCGTCTGCAGAACAAAACCCAGGTATTCCCTCTTCCCGGTAGTGTATTCGTCCACAACCGATTGACACACAGCTTGGAAGTATCATGCGTAGGCCGCTCATTAGGCAACGATGTATCGAAAGTTCTCATTGCCCGCCACCCGGAACTGCAAGGCAGCTACCTCACCGAAATAGGCTCCATAGTTTCGGCCGCCTGCCTGGCACACGACTTGGGAAATCCTCCTTTCGGACATTCGGGAGAACGAGCTATTTCCACCTTTTTTTCCGAGGGAAAAGGAATGTCCCTGAAGGGCCAACTGACACCTGCCCAATGGGAGGACCTTACTCACTTTGAAGGGAATGCAAATGCGTTCCGTCTGCTTACCCACCAGTTTGAGGGAAGGCGGCAGGGAGGATTTGTACTCACCTACTCCACCCTGGCAAGCATCGTGAAATATCCCTTTTCATCGAGTCTCGCAGGCAAGAAGTCAAATTTGTTTCTTCATTACAGAGGAAGAAAGTTTTCGCCGCATAGCAGAAGAACTGGGTATGGAGAAGCAGAACAATGCCCCGTTGAAATATGCCCGCCACCCGCTGGTCTACCTGGTGGAAGCCGCCGATGACATCTGCTACCAGATGATGGATATCGAGGATGCCCATAAACTGAAAATTCTGACTACACAAGAAACCAAAGAGCTACTTCTCTCTTATTTCTCGAAAGAGCGCCGAGCACACCGGCTCAAAACCATGGAGATAGTAAGCGACACCAACGAGCAAATAGCCTATCTGCGTTCCAGCGTTATCGGACTGCTTATCGGCGAGTGCGTGCAAGCCTTTGTAGACAATGAAGAAAAGATTCTGAAAGGAGAATTTGAAGGAAGCCTCATCAACCATATATCCGAAGTACCTGCCAATGCCTACAAGCACTGTGCAGACATCTCCCTGAAGAAGATTTACCGCTCACGCGACGTGCTGGACATTGAACTTGCCGGTTTCCGTATCATCAGTACCCTGCTCGAACTGATGATTGACGCCGTATGTTCTCCGGAAAAGGCATATTCGCAACTGCTCATCAATCGCGTATCGGGCCAGTACAACATAAAAGCGCCTGCACTCTATGAAAGAATACAGGCGGTATTGGATTACATCTCCGGAATGACGGATGTATTTGCACTTGATTTATACAGGAAAATAAACGGGAATAGCTTGCCAGCGGTATAACAGACGACAAGCATTCTTCCGGATAGTCCTATGACACAACCTTATTTGCTCCCGACGTAAGCTTGCACGACTCCGGTTCGCTCGCTATGAACGACTCGATGTGGCGGATGCGCTTTTCTGCCAGAATCTCGTCCACGGCAATCAGGATACCCGTTTCCTCCACATCTCCAAAACCGTAATTGATGGCTGTACCGAACATACGCATGGTAGGGCTAAGACTCATATAGGCATTCACCAACGGGGGAATATTGTACCCCGCCTTACGGATTTCACAATTCAAAATCTTATAGTCTTCCTTAAAAGAGTCTTTACAGAATAGAGCATCCAATTCATTCTCGTCCGACTCCAGAAGCAACGGTTTCATCGGAGTAATCAGGTTGTCCTTATCCGCAAAATGTTTCCGAAGGAAATAAAGAATCTTATCACGGCTCTGACGATGATAGCTGGGATACATAGTCACCTTTCCGAAGAAATACTTCACATTGGGCATGACTACGGTCAGTGCGCCCAAACCATCCCACAGATTATCCAACGCAAACAGACCTTTACTGTCTGCACGCGTAGACTGATACTCCAACGTAACGAACGAACGTCCTAACTCGATGGTCGTAGGAAGATAGTCCTTCAAAAACTTATCCGAAAAGTTAAACATATGGGCAGTTGCCAGAATAGGGGCACCATGTTCATCAAAACGCACATCCGTACCTAAGATATAACGGTATCCACCCAAAATTTCTTCTGCTTCCGGATTCCAGACAATCAACTGCTTGTACGGGTTGTCCATGATGTCATATTCATCAATATCCATAGACTTGCCCGTTCCTCCTCCCGCAGCACGGAATGCAATCTCGCGCAAACGGCCGATCTCCTTCATTGTATTCGGAGAGTCTTGGGCAGTAATGATATATATCTGATTATGACTTCTATTGGTCATGCGCAGACGCTTTTCCTCAGTCAACTCCGCTTTCAACAGCTCCTTGCTTATCGGTGCAATAACATCTTCCATATTTTTCTGTTAGTAGTTCTTCTTTAATATAAATACAGTTCTCTACAATTTATATACAATATCCTTCACATATTGCGCCCATCCGGCCGGGCTTTTCGATTTGTCGAAAGTTTGCCAGGGAATAGGTTTCCCTATGGTGATGGTAAATGTTTTATGACGATTCTTCAGCATTTCATCTGCCAGGTAAAGCATGGCGATATTGAACTTGATACCCAATATCTTACAAAGATTGGCAAGATTATAAAAGAAGTTGGAATTCCGCCCCTCGAAGTGGATAGGAACGACATCACGGTGGGCTTCGACACTCTTCACGATAAAGGTCTTTTTCCAATCCAAGTCACGGATGACCCCATTCTGCCTACGCGAACAAAGCCCTGCGGGAAACATGATGAGCTGATTGTCCGAAGCAAATCCCGCCTCCACCATTCTCGGGAAGTCTTTGGCCTGCTTTCCCGTCTTGTTGATGGGGATGCAAAGCGGCGCCAGTCCGTGCAGGTTCATCAGCAGGTCGTTGACCATATATTTCACCTTGCCACCATAAAAGGAGCCCAGGACATAACCCAGTGCCACTCCATCCTGCCCACCCAGGGGATGGTTGGACACAAAAGTATAAAGCCCTTCTTTAGGCAGATTTTCCTCCCCCTTTACCACAATATTGGCATCAAGGAACTCCAGACAAGCTTTCAGGAAATCTACACCGACTTTATCTTTCGACTCCCGCAAAAAGACATTCAATTCCTCTTGATGAACGATATGCTTCAAATAAGAAACCACGAACTTGGGGATATACTTAGACTGCTTCGGAGCCTTTTCCCGAAGTATCTTGTCTATGTCAATCAAAAATAAAGAGTCGTCAGCCATTCTTCTTTTGATGAAATGAATGCGCAAAATTAACTCATCTTTTTAATTAATCGCAAAAAATGACAGAAAACTGCACCCGAAATCTATCAAATAGCACCTAAAAACTGTCAATTGATAGTTTTTCCCCTAAAGTGTGTTTGAAATCCGTCTGCCTGAAAGAGAAAACTTCCGTAAAACTTGCAATATCAAGATTAAACGAAAAAAAACATAGCACATATGAACAATATAACATTTAAAAAAGACCTGCTCGGAGTTCAAGACGATTTATTGCGTTTTGCATACAAACTTACTTCCGACCGTGAAGAAGCCAACGACCTCTTGCAGGAAACATCCCTGAAAGCTCTGGATAACGAAGAGAAGTATACGCCCGATACTAATTTCAAAGGATGGATATACACCATCATGCGCAATATCTTCATCAACAATTACCGCAAAGTGGTGCGTGACCAGACTTTCGTGGATACCACGGACAATCTCTATCACCTGAACCTGCCGCGCGACGCCGCTTTTGAAAGCACAGAAAGCGCATATGACCTGAAAGAGATGCACCGCATTGTCAACGCCCTTCCACGGGAGTACAAGATTCCCTTCTCCATGCATGTCTCCGGCTTCAAATACCGCGAAATTGCAGAGAAGCTAGGGTTGCCCTTAGGCACGGTAAAGAGCCGCATTTACTTCACCCGCCAAAAACTACAACAAGACTTGAAGGATTTTGTTTAAGCACTCAGCATATAAAACCAGTGATTTCCATAAATTAAGAAGAGTACAGATTTTAGTTGTATCAAAAGAGAGAAAGGCAGGCCGGGACAATCCCGCGTCTGCCTTTCATGGTCTCGCCCCTTGTATTTCGTACACAAACTCATTCAAGCCGTTACGCTTTGCGATAATATTATTTACAAAAATCAGGATAGCAATCTCTGGCTACATCCCACTTTTCCACCTATCCGAGGCACTGAAAGCTAACCAAAGCCACCCGAAAACTGCCAATTGTTAGATTTTACCCCAAAGAGAGTTTGATTTCCGTCTATCAAAAAGAGAAATCATCCGTAGCTTTGCATCATCAATAAAACGAACAATAATTTAAAAAACATCCATTATGAATAATAGAACATTTACCCAAGACCTACTCGGAGTTCAAAACGACTTATTACGCTTTGCATATAAATTAACCTCCGACCGCGAAGAGGCCAACGACCTGCTTCAAGAGACATCCCTGAAAGCTCTGGACAATGAAGAGAAGTACACACCTGATACCAACTTTAAAGGATGGATATATACCATCATGCGTAATATTTTCATCAACAATTACCGTAAAGTGGTACGTGACCAGACATTTGTAGATACCACAGACAATCTCTATCATCTGAACACGCCGCACGACCTCACACTCGACAGCACAGAAGGCGCCTACGACCTGAAGGAAATGCACCGCATTGTCAATGCCTTGCCACGTGAGTACAAGATACCTTTCTCCATGCATGTCTCCGGTTTCAAGTACCGTGAAATCGCAGAAAAGCTGAACCTCCCACTTGGAACAGTAAAGAGCCGCATCTTCTTTACCCGCCAGAAAACTGCAACAGGAACTGAAAGATTTCAGATAAGAGAATACGGCAACCTAAGAATTGTTTATTAATTGGGCCGGATAAAAAAAGTAAATATGCTTATCTTTGGGCAATCATGGGACACAAACCAAGATACTTAAAGAAAAACCGAGTAATTAATAAACAACATGAAGAAACAGACAATCATTACAGCCTGCACATTTGCAGCAATGACAATGGCTACTCCTGCCATTTTTGCCGTACAGCCGGCCATGAGTAACCACGTATGCGCCTCCGACGCTATCAAGAAAGACAACCGACCGGTAGAATCAAAACGACTGTTCTGTTCCAAAGCCGTAGAAGAACAAATTCAACGGATACAGCAGCTGCTGAAAAATCAGAAGCTGTCATGGATGTTCACTAACTGCTTTCCCAACACGCTGGACACCACCGTCCATTTCCGCAAGGACAAGAAAGACGGGAAGCCCGACACATTTGTCTACACCGGAGATATCCATGCCATGTGGCTCCGCGACTCAGGTGCGCAGGTGTGGCCCTACGTACAGCTGGCCAATGAAGACAAGGAACTGAAGACGATGCTTGCAGGAGTCATCAACCGCCAATTCAAGCTGATTAATGTAGACCCGTTTGCCAACGCCTTCAACGACGGCCCCATCCCCGACGGACACTGGAAAACCGACCTTACCGACATGAACGACGAGGTGCACGAGCGTAAATGGGAAATCGATTCACTGTGTTATCCGCTACGCCTTGCCTACCATTACTGGAAAACGACCGGTGATACAAGCATCTTCGATGCCGAGTGGATAAAAGCAATCCAAAACATCCTGACCACCTTCCGCGACCAACAGCGCCGTGACGGACGCGGTTCCTACCATTTCCAGCGGGTAACTGAACGCGCACTGGACACGATGACCAACGACGGCTGGGGCAATCCGGTGAAACCGGTCGGACTGATTGCATCTTCTTTCCGCCCTTCCGATGACGCCACCACCTTCCAATTCCTGATACCCTCCAACTTCTTCGCCGTATCTTCGCTGCGTAAGGCAGCCGAGATTCTGACTGAAGTCAATAACCGCCCGGAGCTTGCAAAAGAATGTACCGACCTGGCCGGAGAAGTAGAAACCGCCCTACGAAAATACGCTACCTACAACCATCCCAAATACGGCACCATCTATGCCTTCGAGGTAGACGGTTTCGGCAACCACCTTCTGATGGACGACGCCAATGTACCGAGCCTTATCGCACTGCCCTATCTGGGCGATGTGGACATCAACGATCCTATTTACCAGAACACCCGTCGTTTCGTATGGAGCGAGGATAACCCATACTTCTTCAAAGGTACGGCAGGCGAAGGCATTGGAGGTCCGCACATCGGCTACGACATGATTTGGCCGATGAGCATCATGATGAAAGCCTTCACAAGCCAGAACGATGAAGAGATTAAAACTTGCGTGAAGATGTTGATGGATACAGAAGCCGGAACCGGCTTTATGCACGAGTCTTTCCACAAAGACAATCCCGCCAAGTTCACCCGCGCCTGGTTTGCATGGCAAAACACATTGTTTGGCGAACTCATTCTAAAACTGGTGAACGAGGGCAAGCTAGACTTGCTGAACAGCATACAGTAAAAAAACATTTATCCCCCCTGGATTCTGTGGATGAATGTAATAATCAACCACTCCAGGGGGAATATTATCACTCCTCCCTCCCATCATCTTCCGGTAAGTAGTAACGTTCACAAAATAGACGGGAAGTTAACAAAAAAGTTTCAGAAGTTAATACTAAAACAAGAAAGAGTTAAGAAAGAGCTTTATCCCAAACTTTGGTTTTTCCAAACCAAGCCTGGGGATAGAGAAACCAAGTCTTGGTTTAGATATCCGCAAAGCTGGGAAAGAAGTTTCCCACCCAAGACACCATTCCACCAACAAGCGACTTTCAAACCAAAGACCGTCATCCTCAACCGAATCTTTTCAAAAGAGACTACACGAATCCCCCACCAGCAAAGCGTTTCAAAAGCAGCTTCATTATCAAATGAATAAGCTATCAACAAGGTGTTGAAAACTTCTTCCTAAGATTTTAGTTAAAAGATTGTGGGGAATTGTGGGGAAATGTGTATTTTTACCGTCGCTTATTATAATAAGGTGAGAAATGATACAATTTTTAGGTAATATCGAGCTAAGGCGGATGCAAAAGGAAGAGTTTTCATCCCGGCCACCTTCCGGAAACAGCTGCAAGCCGCTTCTGAAGAAAGACTCGTGTTGCGTAAGGACGTGTATCAGGATTGCCTGGTGCTCTACCCGGAAAGTGTATGGTTTGCCACTCAAAACCAACTTCGCTGCCGACTGAATAAATGGAACGCCAAACAACAAATGATTTTCCGCCAGTTCGTAAGTGACGCGGAAGTCATGACCCCTGACGGGAACGGACGCATCCTGCTCCCAAAACGTTACCTGCAAATGGCGGGTATACAAAGTGATGTCCGCTTCATTGGTGTGGACAACACAATAGAAATCTGGGCTAAGGAACGTGCCGACCAACCATTCATGAACCCCGACGAGTTCAGCGAGGCTCTTGAAGAACTGCTGGGAGACGAAAATATTTGTTGTGACGAAAATAAGCTATAAACAACAGATGATGAAAGAAGAAACAACATATCACATCCCCGTATTGCTGATGCCGAGCGTAGATGCAATGAACATCCGTCCGGACGGCACGTATGTAGACGTAACGTTTGGTGGAGGAGGACATTCGCGCGAGATACTGTCCCGCCTGGAAGACGGCGGCCGGCTGCTGAGCTTCGACCAGGACGAGGATGCGGAACGCAACATTGTGAACAACCCGCATTTTACATTCGTACGCAGCAACTTCCGCTACCTGCACAACTTCCTACGCTATCACGGCATCGAAAAAGTGGATGCCATACTTGCCGACCTCGGCGTATCTTCCCATCACTTTGATGACAGCGAACGGGGATTCTCCTTCCGCTTCGACGGAGCACTGGATATGCGTATGAACAAGCGTGCCGGCCTGACCGCTGCCGACATCGTGAATACCTACGAAGAAGAAAAGCTGGCCGATATTTTTTATCTGTACGGCGAGCTGAAGAACAGCCGGAAACTGGCATCTGTCATCGTTAAGGCACGGGCTACGCAGAGAATTGCCACCATCGGCGATTTTTTGGAAATCGTCAAGCCACTCTTCGGCCGCGAACGCGAGAAGAAAGAACTGGCAAAAGTATTCCAAGCATTGCGCATTGAGGTAAACCAGGAAATGGAAGCACTGAAAGAAATGCTGTATGCGGCAACAGAAGCGCTAAAGCCGGGAGGCCGCCTGGTGGTGATAACCTATCACTCCCTGGAAGACCGTATGGTGAAGAATATCATGAAAACCGGCAACGTGGAAGGCAAGGCCGAAAAAGATTTCTTCGGGAACGTATTGACCCCGTTCCGGCTAGTCAACAACAAAGTGATTGTACCGGACGAGGAAGAGATAGAGCGCAATCCGCGTTCGCGCAGCGCCAAGCTGAGAATTGCAGAAAGAGTAATGAATGATTAGTGACTATCAATGGAAAAGAAGCAAGAAGAAAAGAATACGGAAAAGGTGAAAAAACGCACCTCACTGAAGAACATCATCGGAGGCGACATTCTGGCCACAGACTTCTTCCGCCGCCAAGCCGGATTGTTGTTCCTTATCATGGTGCTTATCATTATTTACATCAACAACCGTTACGAATGCCAACTGCAACTGATAGAGATAGACAATCTTAAAAAAGAGCTGATAGACATCAAGTACGATGCCCTGACACGCAGTTCGGAATTGATGGAGCGGAGCCGCCAATCGCGCATCGAGGAATACATCGCCACCAAAGAAAGCGATTTGCAGACTTCCACTAATCCACCGTACTTACTAAAATAATGGAGAATTGAGGATTAAAGTAATTTCAATAGTACATCGTAAATCGTTAAATCGTAAATAACATTGGCTGTAAATAAAAAAAACATAATGACCCGTTACTTCTTCGTCGTCCTACTCATGGGGTTGGTGGGGATAGCTATTGTTGTGAAAGGCGCCATGATTATGTTTGCCGAGCGACAGTACTGGCACGATGTAGCCGACCGCTTCGTAAAAGAGAATGTAACGGTGAAGCCCAACCGGGGAAATATCCTGTCCTCGGATGGCAAACTGATGGCAAGTTCGCTGCCGGAATATAAAATATATATGGACTTCATGTCCGGCGAAAGGGACGAGAAGCGCCGCAAAAAGGACCAGCAGCGCAAGGATTCTATCTGGAAAGCCAATTTCGATTCCATCTGTATCGGGCTTCATCAGATTTTTTCCGGACATCAGTGCCGCCACCTTCAAAAGCCATCTGCGCAAGGGGCGGGAGATGAAGAGCCGGAACTACAACATTCTTCCCAACCGCAACCGGCGCATCTCTTACATTCAGTATAAGGAAGCCAAGCGGTTACCCGTATTCAAGATGAACAAGTACAGAGGCGGGTTCCACGAACAGATATACAACCAGCGTAAAAAGCCATTCGGTTCTTTGGCAGCCCAAACCCTGGGCCGTCTCTATGCCGATACAGCCATGGGAGCCCGTAACGGCATTGAACTGGCCTTCGACACCCTGCTGAAAGGACGGAACGGTATTACCCACCGTCAGAAGGTGATGAATAAATACCTGAATATCGTAGACCTTCCCCCGGTAGACGGTTGTGACATCATATCCACCCTCGACGTAGGCATGCAGGACATCTGCGAAAAAGCCCTGGTGGACAAGTTGAAGGAAATCAATGCCAACGTCGGGGTAGCCGTACTGATGGAAGTGGCTACCGGAGAAGTAAAGGCCATTGTCAACATGATGAAAGCCGGAGACGGCAATTACTACGAAATGAACAGTAATGCCATCAGCGATATGTTGGAACCGGGCTCCACCTTCAAGACAGCCTCCATTATGGTGGCACTGGAAGATGGCAAGATAACCCCAGATACCGAGGTAGACACGGGCAACGGTATTATGAATATGTACGGCAGCAAGATGAGGGACCACAACTGGCACCGGGGAGGTTACGGAAAGATAGATGTGACACGTATTCTGGAAGTTTCTTCCAATGTGGGTGTCTCCTACCTCATCGACAAGCACTACAAGGATAATCCGCAGAAGTTCGTGGACGGTTTGAAGCGCATGAGCATCGACCAACCGCTTCATCTGCAAATACCCGGTGAAGGGAAACCCAACATCAAAGGGCCTAAAGAGCGTTATTTTGCCAAAACGACTTTGCCGTGGATGAGTATCGGTTACGAAACCCAGGTACCTCCCATAAACATACTGACCTTCTACAATGCCATAGCCAACAACGGGGTCATGGTACGCCCCAAATTTGTGAAAGCAGCGGTAAAGGACGGTGAGGTAGTGAAAGAATATCCTACGGAAGTAATCAATCCCAAGATATGCTCCGACCATACCCTGACACAAATCCGCGAAATCCTTCGGAAAGTGGTATCGCAAGGATTGGCAAAACCCGCCGGCAGCAAGCAGTTCTCTGTATCGGGCAAGACGGGTACGGCACAGATTTCACAAGGAGCCGCCGGATATAAGTCGGGACGGGTGAACTACCTTGTAAGTTTCTGCGGATATTTCCCCTCGGAAGCACCCAAATACAGTTGCATCGTTTCCATCCAGAAGCCTGGGTTACCAGCTTCAGGCGGTCTGATGGCAGGTAGTGTCTTCGGGAAAATAGCAGAAAGAGTTTATGCCAAAGACCTGCGTTTTGACATACGCAGTGCCATAGACAGTACCACCAATGTGATTCCTCCCGTGAAAGCCGGAGAGATGAACGAAGCACTCCTTGTACTGAATGATTTGAAAGTGCCCGTTCAGAAACAGTTCTCTGGACAAAAGAAAAAGGAACAGTGGGGACATACACAAGCTGCTCCGTCGGCAGTCATCCTGCAAGACCAGGAACCGGCCTCGGGCACCGTGCCCAGCGTGGTAGGTATGGGAGCGAAAGATGCTGTCTACCTTTTAGAGAGTAAAGGACTGAAAGTAAGGCTAAACGGCGTAGGACGGGTGAGGAACCAGTCCATAGCAAGCGGTAGCCGGATAGTGAAAGGACAAACCATAGCCCTGACACTACGTTAACATGAGAATAAACAAGATTTGGATATACACTATATATAATAAGGTATGAGATTAAGTGATTTGTTGCAAACAATACAGCCGGTCCGGATTACCGGAAGTACAAGCATGGAGATAACGGGGGTGAATATAGATTCCCGCCTGATAGGAACCGGACATCTGTTCATGGCCATGCGTGGTACGCAGACCGACGGGCATGCCTATATTCCGGCTGCCATCGATAAAGGGGCTGTTGCAGTATTGTGTGAAGAATTGCCGGAAGAGCTTAAGGCCGGCATCACCTACATTCAGGTGAAAGACAGTGAAGATGCCGTAGGGAAAGTGGCTACCACTTTCTATGGTGACCCTACATCCAAGATGGAACTCATCGGCGTGACCGGAACCAACGGAAAAACAACCGTTGCCACCTTATTATATAATACTTTCCGCTATTTCGGCTACAAGGTCGGACTGGTTTCCACTGTATGCAATTACATCGACGACCTGCCCGTACCGACCGAACACACCACCCCGGACCCGATAACCCTGAACCGCCTGCTCGGAGAAATGGCAGATTCCGGCTGCAAGTATGCCTTCATGGAAGTCAGTTCCCATTCCATTGCCCAGAAGCGCATCAGCGGTCTGAAGTTTGCCGGCGGTATTTTCACTAATCTGACCCGCGACCATCTGGATTATCATAAAACGGTGGAGAACTACCTCAAAGCCAAGAAAAAGTTCTTCGACGAACTGCCAAAAGGAAGCTTTCAGCCTGACCAACCTGGATGACAAGAACGGACTTGTGATGACGCAGAATACCCGTTCGAAGGTATACACCTACTCTTTGCGTAGTCTTAGCGACTTCAAAGGCAAAGTCTTGGAGTCTCATTTCGAGGGAATGTTGCTCGACTTCAACAATCACGAACTGGCAGTACGTTTCATCGGAAAGTTCAATGCCTACAACCTGCTGGCGGTATTCGGTACTGCCGTATTGCTTGGCAAGAAAGAAGAGGATGTACTGGTTGCCCTCAGCACGCTGCATCCGGTAACCGGCCGCTTCGATGCCATCCGTTCACCGAAAGGCTACACCGCCATTGTGGACTATGCGCATACTCCAGACGCCCTGGTCAATGTATTGAACGCCATTCACGGAGTGCTGGAAGGAAAAGGGAAAGTGATTACCGTTGTGGGCGCCGGCGGCAACCGCGACAAAGGCAAGCGTCCCATCATGGCCAAAGAATCCGCCCGCTTGAGCGACCGGGTCATCATCACCTCCGATAACCCGCGCTTTGAAGAGCCGCAGGACATCATCAACGACATGCTGGCGGGACTGGATAAAGACGACATGCAGAAAACCATCAGCATCACCGACCGCCGCGAAGCCATCAAGACAGCCTGCATGCTGGCACAGCCGGGAGACGTGATTCTCGTTGCAGGCAAGGGGCATGAGAATTATCAGGAGATTAAAGGCGTGAAACACCATTTTGACGACAAAGAGATATTAAATGAAATAATGTGCTGATATGCCAATGTGCTAATTGCCATGCGTCATGTAGGATATTCATTCCTTTACCAGCAGATATACCAGACTATCAATTAGCATATTGGCACATTAGCACATTAAACAATTAAATAATTAACATCATGTTATACTATTTATTTCAATGGTTAGACAAATATGACTTCCCCGGTGCGGGCATGTTTGGCTATACATCCTTCCGTTCGTTGATGGCAATCATTCTGGCATTGCTCATTTCGAGTATCTGGGGAGATAAGTTCATCAATCTACTGAAACGCAAGCAGATTACTGAAACGCAACGTGATGCCAGCATCGACCCGTTCGGCGTAAACAAGGTGGGAGTACCCAGCATGGGCGGTGTCATCATTACTTTTTGCCATACTCATTCCTTGCCTACTACTGGGCAAATTGAGCAATATTTATATGATATTGATGCTGATTACCACAATCTGGCTGGGGTCGCTGGGCTTTGCCGACGACTACATCAAGATATTCAAGAAGGACAAGGAAGGCCTGCACGGTAAGTTCAAAATCATCGGTCAGGTAGGCTTGGGACTTATCGTCGGACTGACTCTCTACCTCAGTCCGCAGGTGGTTATCCGCGAGAACATAGAAATAGAGAAACCGGACGGACAGATAGAAGTGGTGCATGCCGCCAAGGAAATCAAGGCAACACAGACCACCATCCCATTCTTCAAGAGCAACAACTTCGACTATGCCGACCTAGTGGGCTTCATGGGTGAACATGCCCAGACAGCAGGTTGGATACTGTTTGTGATTATCACGATTTTCGTAGTTACCGCCGTCAGCAACGGAGCCAACCTGAATGACGGAATGGACGGAATGGCGGCAGGGAACTCTGCCATTATCGGACTGACCTTGGGAATACTCGCCTACGTATCGAGCCACATTGAATATGCCGGCTACCTGAATATCATGTACATTCCCGGCTCGGAAGAACTGGTAATCTTTATCTGTGCCTTCATCGGTGCACTTATCGGCTTCTTGTGGTACAATGCCTATCCGGCCCAGGTATTCATGGGCGATACGGGCAGTCTGACCATTGGAGGAATCATCGCAGTATACGCCATCATTATTCACAAGGAACTGCTGATACCCATCCTTTGCGGTATCTTCCTGGTGGAGAACCTTTCGGTCATCCTGCAACGCCTCTACTACAAGGCAGGCAAGCGGAAAGGCGTGAAACAACGTCTCTTCAAAAGAACACCGATACACGACCACTTCCGCACTTCCATGAGCCTGATAGAGCCGGGATGCAGCGTAGTATTCACCAAACCGGACAAGCTGTTCCACGAATCCAAAATCACCATCCGCTTCTGGATTGTGACGATTGTATTGGCAGCGATAACGATTATAACATTAAAAATTAGATAACAAACAAATGAAGAACTAAGAATGAAGAATGAAGAATTTAGCTGTACATCATCTCGCTGCATAGCGATTCTTCATTCATCATTCTTAATTAAAAAAGTATGAGTAGAATTGTAGTATTAGGAGCTGGCGAAAGCGGCGCAGGCGCTGCCGTACTGGCCAAAGTGAAAGGATTCGACACGTTCGTCTCCGACATGTCCGCCATCAAAGACAAATACAAGGAACTGCTGGATAAATACGGCATTGCCTGGGAAGAGGGACACCACACAGAAGAGCTGATTCTGAATGCTGACGAAGTAGTGAAAAGCCCCGGTATTCCCAACGACGCTCCGCTCATTATGAAATTAAAGGAAAAAGGTACGCCCATCATCTCTGAGATAGAGTTTGCGGGACGGTACACTGACGCAAAGATGGTCTGTATCACCGGCTCGAACGGAAAGACTACAACCACCTCGCTCATTTATCACATCTTCAAGAGTGCAGGCCTGAACGTCGGCCTCGCCGGCAACATCGGCAACAGCCTGGCCTTGCAGGTAGCCACGGAGCAGCATGATTACTACGTCATTGAGCTGAGTTCCTTCCAGCTGGACAATATGTATAACTTCCGTGCCAACATTGCCGTACTGATGAACATCACACCAGACCACTTGGACCGTTACGACCACTGTATGCAGAAATATGTGGACGCCAAATTCCGCATCACCCAAAACCAGACACCGGAAGACGCTTTTATCTTCTGGAACGACGACCCCATCATCAAGCGCGAGCTGGACAAGCATGGCCTGCGCGCCCATCTCTACCCGTTCGCTGCCGTGAAGGAAGACGGGGCCATCGCATACGTGGAAGACGGTGAAGTGGAAATCAACGAACCGATAGCCTTCAATATGGAGCAAGAGGAGCTGGCGCTGCACGGCACACACAACCTATACAATTCGTTAGCCGCCGGCATCTCGGCCAATTTGGCCGGCATCCGGAAAGAATATATCCGCAAAGCCTTGTCCGACTTCAAGGGAGTGGAACACCGGTTGGAGAAAGTAGCCACCGTACGCGGCGTGAGCTTCATCAACGATTCCAAGGCTACGAACGTAAATTCCTGCTGGTATGCCCTACAAAGCATGACCGGCAAAACCGTACTTATCCTCGGCGGTAAAGACAAAGGAAACGATTACACGGAAATCGAAGACCTCGTACGCGAAAAGTGCTCTGCCCTGGTCTATTTGGGATTGCACAACGAAAAGCTGCACGCCTTCTTCGACCGTCTGGGACTGCCCGTAGCCGACGTGCAGACCGGCATGCAGGATGCCGTAGAAGCAGCCTTCAAGCTGGCAAAGAAAGGTGAAACCGTGTTGCTCAGTCCTTGCTGTGCCTCCTTCGACCTCTTCAAGAGCTATGAGGACCGCGGCGATCAGTTCAAAGCATGTGTCAGAGCACTATAAGATACAGATGCCGTAACAGTCCTATTACGAATTCCGTAACAAGAACGGCAACTTTTAATTCTTTAATTATTAATTTTTAATTTGCGAAGCATTGGATTTATTAAAGAGCATATTCAAAGGCGATAAAGTGATTTGGATTATTTTCCTTTTCCTTTGCCTCATCTCCATCACAGAGGTATTCAGTGCTGCCAGTACGCTGACCTACAAGAGTGGCGACCATTGGGGACCGATTACGCAACACAGCATCCTCCTGATGGTAGGCGCCGTCATTGTAGTACTGGTACACAACATCCCCTATAAATGGTTTCAGGTGTTCCCGGTATTCCTGCTTCCGATATCCATCGGACTGCTGGCTTTTGTGATGCTGATGGGATTCATTACCGGCGACCGCGTAAACGGCGCAGCCCGCTGGATGACCTTCATGGGTATTCAGTTCCAGCCGTCGGAAATAGCGAAGATGGCCGTCGTCATCGTTACCGCCTTTATCCTCTCGAAAGGGCAGGATGAAGACGGTGCAAGTCCGAAAGCCTTTAAGCGCATCATGATTATTACCTGCATTGTCTGTGGCCTTATCCTGCCGGAAAACTACTCGACGGGAATGCTGCTCTTCGGAACGGTCTACCTGATGATGTTCATCGGGCGGGTATCTGCCAGGAAACTGCTGATACTGGGAGGAGGGATTGTGGCATTCGTAACAGTCTTTGTCGCCTTCCTGCTGGCCACGCCAGACAAGACATTGGAAAATATACCGATGGGGCACCGCTTCACCACTGTAAAATCCCGTATTGCAGACTTTACCAACAAGGAGGAAGTTCCTGCCGCCAAATTCGACATCGACGGCGACGGGCAAGTGGCACATGCCCGTATTGCCGTAGCTACGAGCAACGTTGTAGGCAAGGGCCCGGGAAACTCCGTACAGCGTGACTTTCTGAGCCAGGCATTCTCCGATTTCATCTATGCCATCATCATCGAGGAACTGGGACTGGTAGGCGGAATAGTCGTTGTGTTCCTTTATGTCTGCCTATTGGTGCGAGTGGGCCGTATCGCAAAAAAATGCGACCGCACTTTCCCCGCTTTCCTCATTACCGGAATAGCCTTGCTGCTCGTCACGCAGGCGCTGTTCAACATGATGGTTGCCGTAGGTCTGGCACCCGTCACGGGACAACCGCTTCCACTCATCAGCAAGGGGGGTACATCCACTTTCATCAACTGTGCCTACATCGGCATGATACTGAGTGTCAGCCGCTATACAGCCAAGCTGGAGGAACAGCGGATGCATGATGCGCAAGTGCCGATGCTGATAGATGCCGGAAATGCCGAGAACCCGGAACAACCGGCCGATAGCGAAGCACAGACAGCCGCCGAGCCGACAGCAAAGGTACTGAACAGTGATGCGGAGTTTGAATAACAGCCTCTCCCCCAACCCCTCCCCCGTAGGGAGGGGAGAAAAGAATAATAGAGTAATGGAGAGCATGCCAATAATACAAAAATAAAAAAGAACAAGAATATGAGTAAAGAGGCGAACAACTATACAACCAAAAGTAACTCTACCCCTCTCCCTACGGGGAAGGGGGTGAGGCTTATCATCAGCGGCGGCGGTACCGGAGGACATATCTTTCCGGCCATCTCCATCGCTAACGCCATAAAAGAGTTGTGTCCCGACGCGGAGATTCTCTTCGTAGGTGCCGAAGGAAGAATGGAAATGCAGCGTGTTCCAGATGCCGGTTACCGGATTATAGGCTTACCCGTTGCCGGATTCGACCGTAAACATCTGTGGAAGAACTTCTCCGTACTGCTGAAACTGATACGGAGTCAGTGGAAAGCACGGAGCATCATCAAGGAGTTCCGCCCACAAGTGGCCATCGGTGTAGGTGGCTATGCCAGTGGTCCTACGCTGAAAATGGCGGGCATGATGGGTATTCCCACGCTGATACAAGAACAGAATTCCTACGCCGGTGTCACCAACAAGCTGCTGGCACAGAAGGCATGCAAGATTTGCGTGGCCTACGAAGGTATGGAAAAATTCTTTCCGGCAGAAAAGATAATCATGACAGGTAATCCGGTGCGCCAGAACCTGCTCGGACATTCCATCCTGCACGCAGACGCTGTAAAGTACTTCGGATTGAACCCGGAAAAGAAGACTATCCTCATTCTGGGCGGCAGTCTTGGAGCGCGTACCATCAACCAGACATTGACTGCCGGACTGGATGTCATTCGTACCCACCCCGACGTACAGTTTATCTGGCAGACTGGCAAGATATACATTGACCAAGTCAGAGAAGCCATTACAGCCACTACGGGAGAAGCCGTACGTAACCCGCATATCAGTGCCATTCCGAATCTGTATGTGACGGACTTCATTAAGGATATGGCAAACGCCTATGCCGCTGCCGATCTGGTGATTTCACGTGCCGGAGCCGGTTCCATCTCCGAGTTCTGCCTGCTGCACAAGCCGGTCATCCTGATTCCCTCACCCAATGTGGCCGAAGACCATCAGACCAAGAATGCGCTGGCGCTGGTGGATAAGGATGCAGCTATCTATGTGAAGGATGTGGAAGCGAAAGAGAAGCTGCTGCCGGTGGCGTTGGAGACAATCGCTAACCCCGAGAAGCTGCAAGACTTGAGCAAGAATATCGCCAAGCTAGCGTTGCCGGACTCGGCGACAATTATTGCGAAGGAGGTATTGAAGAGCCTCTCCCCTTGTCCCTCCCCCGTAGGGAGGGGGGAATAGATAGTACTGCTATCGTTCTTTTTATAATATCATACTTTTGGAAGAAGAGTTTGAAGAAAAAATTTGAATATGAATAAAAATATAAGCAATAGTAACTCATCTCCCCTCCCTACGGGGGAGGGGCAGGGGGTGAGGCTTGAAGCCATCCACTCCGTTTATTTCATCGGTGCCGGCGGCATCGGCATGAGCGCTCTGATACGTTATTTCCTCTCTAAAGGAAAGACAGTAGCGGGCTACGACCGTACGTCGAGCGAACTGACAGAACGTCTGATTACGGAAGGAGCACAGATACACTACGAAGAGGATATCAACCTTATTCCGGAGGAGTGCAAAGACAAGGCAAGCACGCTCGTGGTCTATACCCCCGCCGTGCCGCAAGAGCATGCAGAACTGACCTATTTCCGTGAAAACGGTTTCGACATACATAAGCGCTCCCAAGTATTGGGCATCATCACCCGCAGCAGTAAAGGCCTGTGCGTGGCAGGTACGCATGGCAAGACTACCACCAGCACCATGGCTGCCCACCTGCTGCACCAGTCACACGTGGGCTGCACCGCCTTCCTCGGAGGCATTTCGAAGAACTACGGTACGAATCTGCTGCTTTCCGCCACCAGCCCTTATACCGTTATCGAAGCGGATGAGTTCGACCGCTCCTTCCACTGGCTATCGCCCTGGATGAGTGTCATTACTGCCACCGACCCCGACCACCTGGATATATACGGCACCAAAGAAGCCTATCTCGAAAGCTTCCGCCACTACACCACGCTTATCCAGCCGGGCGGCGCCTTGATTCTGCACAAAGGACTGGAAATGCAAGCCGACGTACAACCGGGCGTCACCACCTATACCTACTCGCGCAACGAAGGCGACTTCCATGCCAAGAATATCCGCATCGGAAACGGTGAAATCTTCATCGACTTCGTGGCGCCTGACACCCGCATCAACGATATTCAGTTGGGTGTTCCCGTCAGCATCAACATCGAGAATGGTGTTGCCGCCATGGCACTCGCCCATCTCAGCGGTGCCACCGACGAAGAAATCAAGCAAGGCATGGCAAGCTTCCGCGGAGTGGACCGCCGTTTCGACTTCAAGCTGAAGAATGACCGGATTGTATTTCTCAGCGACTATGCCCACCATCCGGCGGAAATAGCCCAAAGCGTGAAGTCCGTCCGCGAGCTGTACCAAGACAAGAAGATAACCGTCATCTTCCAGCCTCACTTGTACACCCGCACCCGCGACTTCTACCGTGACTTTGCAGACAGCCTTTCCTTATCCGACGAGGTGATTCTGACAGAGATATACCCTGCCCGCGAGCAACCAATTCCCGGCGTGACGAGTCAGCTGATTTATGACAACCTCCGCCCCGGCATCGAGAAATGCATCTGTAGGAAAGAAGACGTCCTCAGCCTCCTCGCCCAAAAGCACACCGAAGTATTGGTAGTGCTGGGAGCCGGTGACCTGGACAACTATGCGCCTCAAATCACCCAACTATTATCAGAAAAATATCATGGTTAAAAGGATTCTACTTTCTATCGTTCTGTTGCTTGTCATTGCTTACCTGGTAGTGGCTGTCACAGCTTTCAACCGCAAGCCCACCTCGCAGGTGTGCCAAGACGTGGAGCTGGTGATAAAAGACATGGTATATGCCGGCTTCATCACGAAGAAGGAAGTAGCTACCCTGCTGGAAAAGAAAGGTATCAGCCCCGTTGGGAAAGACCTGGAACGCGTGCGCACCAAGACCTTGGAGCGCGAACTTGCCAAGCATCCCCTCATCGACCAGGTGGAGTGCTACAAGACCCCGAGCGGCAAGCTCTGCATCGAAGTGACCCAGCGCATCCCCATCCTGCGTGTGATGAGCGCCAACGGCGAAAACTACTATCTGGACAACAAAGGTACCGTGATGCCCCCCGATGCAAAGTGCGTTGCACACCTCGCCGTTGTAACCGGAAATGTAGAAAAGTCGTTTGCCATGAGGGATTTATATAAGTTTGGTGTATTTTTGCAAAAGAATTCTTTCTGGAATGCACAGATAGAGCAAATTCATGTATTGCCCGGCAAGAACATCGAGTTAGTGCCCCGTGTCGGCGACCATCTTATCTATTTAGGCAAGATTGTCGGATTCGAGAAGAAGCTGAAACGTGTAAAGGCATTCTACGAAAGAGGATTGAACCAGGTGGGTTGGAACAAATACTCCCGTATCAGCGTTGAATTTGATAATCAAATCATCTGCACAAAGAGAGAGTAGAGAAAGGGATTTACTAATAGTCCTTCTTTATCAAAGCGCAGCAAATAGTAAATTATAAATAGTAAAATAGTAAATAAATAGATATGGCAACAACAGATTTCATCGCCGCTATCGAGTTGAGTTCTTCCAAGATTTCCGGTATCGCAGGAAAGAAGAGCAGTGACGGAAGTATCCAGGTGTTGGCTTATGCACGCGAAGATGCATCCCCGTTTATACACAAAGGGGCCATCTACAACATTGACAAGGCCGCACAAGCGCTGACTTCCATCATCAACAAGCTGGAAGGCCAGCTGAACAACTCCATCGCCAAAGTATATGTAGGCATCGGCGGACAATCATTGCGCACGGTGAGGAATGCGGTAAGCCGTACGCTGGAGGAAGAGAGCATCATTTCGCAAGAACTGGTAGACGAGATTTGCGACGAGAACCGTGATGTACCCTTGGTAGACATGAGTGTGCTGGATGTAGCCCCGCAAGAATACAAGATAGACAACACGCTGCACGTGGAGCCCGTAGGAGTTGCCGGAAGATACATCACCGGGCAGTTCCTCAACATCGTAGCGCGTGCCTCGCTGAAGAAGAACCTCGAACACAGCTTCGAGCAAGCCAAAGTGGAAATTGCCGACGACCTGCTCGTGGCTCCCACTGCGTTGGCCAAAGCCGTGCTGACCGAAAACGAGATGCGTTCAGGCTGTGCACTGGTGGACTTCGGTGCCGACACCACCACCGTGCTGGTCTATAAGAACAATATCCTGCGCTACCTCAGCGTACTGCCGCTGGGTGGAAACAACATTACCCACGACATCACTTCCCTGCAAATGGAAGAGGAAGATGCCGAGAAGCTGAAACTGCAATACGGTGATGCCCTCTACGAGGAGGAAGAAGACGCCGAGACCCCTGCCGTATGCACGTCGGAAGACGGCCGTACCTTCGAACTGGCCCTGCTGAACAATATTATCGGAGCACGTGCAGAAGAAATTCTTGCCAACGTATGGAACCAGTTGCAACTTTCCGGCTACGAGGACAAACTTTTCTCCGGTGTTGTATTCACCGGTGGAGGAGCCAATCTGAAGAATCTTGAGAAAGCCTTCCATAGAGTGAGCAAGATTGAAAAGGTAAAGACCGCCAAGTTCGTACAGACCACCGTCCACACACGCAGCGACGAGCCCAAGAAGGACGGCATGCACAACACACTGCTGGGCCTGCTGGCTGCCGGCAACGAGAATTGCTGCCTGCAAGAGGTAAAGCCGGTACAGCAGCCTGCCTCCAATGTTCCTCCCAAACCGGTCGACATATTCGTTGACGACGAAGCGCTGAAAGAGCAGGAAGCCGCCGCACGCGCCGCCAAGGCACAGCGCGAGAAGGAAGAGAAAGAACGCAAGGAGCGTGAGCGCAAAGAAAGGGAGCTGCGCGAAAAGGAAGAAAAGAAGAAGAAAAAGAAAGAAGGCCCCAGCTGGTTCGAAAAGACTTTCAACAAGCTTTCCAACGAAATCTTCTCGGACGACGATATGAAGTAATAATGTGATAATGTGCCAGAAAATTAAGTTATTATGGAAGATATAGTACAATTCGATTTCCCGACCGATTCACCGAAAATCATTAAAGTAATCGGTGTAGGCGGAGGTGGCGGCAATGCCGTGAACCATATGTACCGGGAAGGTATACACGACGTGACGTTCGTACTGTGCAACACAGACAACCAAGCGTTGAAGGACTCTCCCGTGCCCGTGAAGTTACAGCTTGGAAAAGAAGGCCTGGGAGCCGGAAACCGCCCTGCCCGTGCCCGCAAGGCAGCAGAAGAGAGCATCGAAGACATCAAGAATATGCTGAACGACGGCACCAAGATGGTATTCATCACTGCCGGAATGGGCGGTGGTACCGGTACGGGTGCCGCACCCATCATTGCACAAACCGCCAAGGAAATGGACATCCTGACCATCGGCATCGTCACCATCCCTTTCCGCTGGGAGGGCGACAAGAAGATAGACCAGGCACTGGATGGCGTAGAGGAAATCAGCAAGCACGTAGATGCCCTGCTGGTCATCAACAATGAAAAGCTGAGCGAGATATACAGCGAGCTATCCGTAGACGACGCGTTTGACAAGGCCGACGACACCCTTTCGGTAGCCGCCAAGAGTATTGCCGAAATCATCACCCTGCATGGAAAGGTGAACCTCGACTTCAACGACGTGAAAACAGTGCTGAAGGACGGCGGCGTAGCCATCATGAGTACCGGCTACGGCGAAGGTGACAACCGTGTCAGCGAAGCCATCAAGAACGCGCAGCACTCGCCGTTGCTGAACAACAACGACATCTTCAACTCCAAGAAAGTACTCCTCAACATCTCTTACAGTGCACAATACAAGCTGATGATGAGCGAGATGGACGAGGTGAAGGAGTTCATGAACCGTTTCAGCCGCGACTTCGAAACCAAATTCGGTATGGCCATTGACGACAAGCTGGAACAGAAAGTGAAAATCACCCTGCTTGCCACCGGTTTCGGTATCCAGGACATCCACATGAAGGAGATGGACGACCGCATCACCCAGCGTACCGCCGAAGAACAGCAACGCCTTGCCGAGCTGGAGGAGGAAGAGGAACAGAGACGAAACCGCCGCGAAGTGTACTATGGCAAGGATGCCAATGCCCGTTCCCAGCGCAGCCGCCGTCGCCATATCTATCTCTTCAATCCCGAAGACATGGACAACGCCGACATCATCAGCATGGTAGAGAATTCTCCGACCTATCTGCGTGACAAAAGCACGCTGAACAGCATCAAGATGAAGGCAGAGCAGGAAGGGCAGCTCGCCACCGAAGCCGCGCAAGAGGCAGAAGGCGGTGCAGGGGGAGTCATCACCTTCTGATTTTTCCGTTCCCGATATGTAAAACCATCCTCCTCCCCTTCGGGGGAACAGGAGTAAACCTATAACAATATGGATTTATTTGAAAAAGTCAGCGAAGACATTAAAACAGCCATGAAAGCCAAAGACAAAGTGGCTCTCGAAACATTGAGAAACGTAAAGAAAGTATTCCTTGAAGCCAAAACCGCTCCCGGAGCCAACGATACCCTGAGCGATGCAGATGCTTTGAAGATTATCCAAAAACTGACCAAGCAAGGCAAAGACGCCGCTGAAATCTATGTACAGCAAGGTCGCCAGGACTTGGCAGACGATGAGCTGGCACAAGTAAAGGTGCTTGAAACCTATCTGCCCAAGCAGATGAGCGCCGAAGAACTGGAGGCAGCCTTGAAGGAAATCATAGCCGAAGTCGGCGCCACCAGCGGCAAGGACATGGGCAAGGTGATGGGTGTAGCCAGCAAGAAACTTGCCGGACTTGCCGAAGGCCGCGCCATCTCAGCCAAAGTAAAAGAGTTGCTGGGATAAAGAAATACACTTCCCCTATCATATAAGCCGTGCTTCAACAGAGGAACTCAGCGTCCAAAGTCTGTTGAACACGGCTTTTTACATACCAATCCATATCCTCCCCCACAAGAGATTATACGCTATCTATCAACGCATTATATTTACCGACCGTTTACCATAAGATGTAAAAGCCGTTACCTAATGATGTAACGACGGTTACCCTATATTGAAACGGTCGTTACCTTATATTGTAACGACCGTTACAGCTTATCGTAACGACCCTTACAGCAGTAAGTAAAACTCCCTACTCCTATAATAAAGGCAGCGCACACTTATTGGGCCGTTACATCGACGATAATCAATCAAAAAGCTCCTTCAATACCTCAAGTGATTTCAATACCGGGAAATCCGGCAGATGCAGACGATAATATTCATTCATAATGTTCAGGCAGCGGGTACGCTCCAACCGGTTCATGGTGAAAAGATGCATCGTTTCATAATTCATGCGCATCAGCTGTGTCAGGCGGGCCGCCTCCTCGGGAGCAATGTAATTGGAATGGAGCTGCGGACGCAAGGGAGTGAAACAAGCATTCTGCAAATCGAAGTAATCTCCGGCATGATAATCCTCCAGGTTGGGATACAAACCGAGAAAACGGGAAAGGCGCATCAGGAAGACCAGATGGAAATTGGCAAACCCCTCCCTGCATTCATCCAGCCAGATGACGGAATGATACAGATAAGCAAACAGCGGACGGTTCTCTGCCTCCTCCCGGACGGCGCGATAAAGGAATTCCGAAAGAAACAAAGCGATGGCAGATTTGTAGGGATCGTAGGGAAGCGTGGCGAAAGGATAAAGAGACTTCGCCTCCTTCACCTTATATATAGTGGCATTAGGACGGAAATCGGCTTCAAGTTCCACCAATGCCAGCGGCTGGAAGAGTACCGGCTTCACCGCCGCCTTGCGCGAACGGGGTATGGACACCATGAAGGAAGCCCTGCCAGCCACCTCCGTATAGATGTCTGCAATGAGAGATGTATCCTTATATTTCAAGGTATGCAGCACAATTCCCAGTGTTTTCTGTAACATTCCCGATTTCTTTATCTGGTTTCAATCTGATAACAAAGCTACAAAAAAAGCCCGAAAGAAGAGAAACAAAAGGAGAAGAATAAAAAAACCAAGGTAAGGAGTGCAAAAAAGCAAAAGCGCGTATCGCACTGATTTTCAATAAATAAAACGTTAACCTAGGACAAAAAGCTACAAAAAGCTATATTTTTTTCTTAGCGAATGTTTTTGGTAATTCAAAAATAGTTTCTACCTTT
>ENA-OQCU01000042-OQCU01000042.1-human-gut-metagenome-genome-assembly--contig:-NODE-42-length-65705-cov-6.283738_pt1 | contig 65705 bp, 56 predicted proteins | sample MGYA00242504_ERZ504590 | MGnify/ENA primary metagenome ERZ504590 (study PRJEB26092, sample SAMD00036318) | human gut metagenome | host: Homo sapiens | study: EMG produced TPA metagenomics assembly of... | reverse complement strand
GATGAAAGTTATACCAGTTTTGCCCAGGTATATGACATGTTCATGGACAACGTGGACTATCCTGCCTGGAGCAAATATCTGATTCAGCTTTTAAAAGAATATCAGGTGGAAGACGGACTGGTGCTCGATCTTGGCTGTGGAACGGGAAACATGACCGAGCTGCTCGCCAAAGAGGGCTACGATATGATCGGCGTGGACAATTCTGAGGATATGCTCGAGATTGCCAGTGAAAAACGCGCCGAGTCCGGCTTAAACATTTTATATCTGCTTCAGGATATGCGGGAATTTGAGCTCTACGGAACCGTGAAGGCGGTTGTGAGCATCTGCGATTCCATCAACTATATTCTGGAGGAAGACGATCTGCGGGAAGTCTTCTCACTCGTCAACAATTATCTGGATCCGAAGGGCATGTTTATTTTTGATTTGAATACCAAGTATAAATATGAACAGATGGGTGAGACTACGATTGCGGAAAACCGCGAAGAGGCAAGCTTCATCTGGGATAATTACTATGACCCGGAGGAAGAGATCAACGAATATGAGCTCGCCATTTTCATCCCGGAGGGAGAAGATTCCGATCTGTACCGTAAATTTGAGGAGGTACATTATCAGAGAGCGTACGATCTTGCGACGATCCGCCGCTTATTGGAAGAGGCAGGCATGGAGTTTGTGACGGCCTACGATGCATTCACAAAGGATGCGCCGAGACCGGAGAGCGAACGTATTTATGTCGTAGCAAGAGAAAAAGGAAAAAGTGAGAAATAGGAGAGAAACATGGATTATATTGTAAGAGCAACAGCGGCAGACGGACAGATTCGTGCGTTTGCAGCGACAACAAGAGAAACCGTAGAGACAGCACGCCAGGATCACAACACGAGCCCGGTTGCAACCGCAGCGCTGGGCCGCCTTCTGACGGCAGGTGCAATGATGGGCGTTATGATGAAGGGAGATAAAGACCTTCTGACCCTGCGCATCCATGCCGGCGGACCGCTGAACGGCATTACCGTAACAGCAGATTCCAAAGGAAATGTAAAAGGTTACGTCGGAAACCCGGACGTCGTGATTCCGGCCAACAAAAAAGGAAAACTTGACGTGGCAGGTGCTGTCGGCGTCGGATTCATGGATGTCATCAAAGACCTGGGACTGAAAGAGCCGTACGTCGGACAGTGCGTTCTGCAGACGAGTGAGATCGCAGAGGATCTGACCTACTATTTTGCAACGAGTGAGCAGGTTCCGTCCAGCGTCGGACTCGGTGTGCTGATGAACAAAGACAATACCGTCCGTCAGGCCGGCGGCTTTATCATTCAGCTGATGCCGTTCTGCGATGAGAAAGTCATTGAAAAACTGGAGCAGCGTCTGGCAGAAGTCAATTCCGTTACCGCATTCCTTGACGAGGGCCTGACTCCGGAGCAGATTCTTGAAAAACTGCTTGGAGACATGGACCTTGTGATCAACGATACCGTGCCGACCCAGTTTTACTGCAACTGCAGCCGTGAGCGTGTATCGAAAGCGCTGATAGCGGTCGGAAGAAAAGAACTGAACGAGATGATTCAGGAAGCAAAACCGGTGGAGCTGAAATGCCATTTCTGCAACAGCGCCTATGAATTTTCTACCGAGGATCTGAAAGAATTATTGCGTAAGAGCAAATAACAGTACTGTTTCAGGCGAAACGGAGGCTGTGAGAGCTTCTGTTTGCAGAAAATCTGTAACAGGGAACCAGATAGTGGAGGAAGAAAGAGATGAAACAGGGATTCGTAAAAGTTGCCGCCGCTTCCTGTGCGGTAGTGGTAGCGGATGTCAGAGAAAATACGAGAGTCATTCTGGAAACGATTCATAAAATGGAGGGCGAGGGAGCAAAGGTGATGGTGCTCCCGGAGCTGGCTCTCACCGGCTACACCTGTAGTGACTTATTCTGGCAGAGTCAGATGATTGATGCGGCGAAAGAAGGATTAAAGGAAATTGCCGATGGTACGAAAGAGACCGATGCGCTGATTTTTGTCGGACTGCCGTGGGAACAGGGCGGAAAGCTGTTCAATGTAGCCGCTGTGCTCTGTCACGGAGAGCTTCTCGGCATTGTGCCGAAAAAGTATCTGCCGAACTACAATGAATTTTATGAGCTGCGTCATTTTACGCCGGGAAAAGAAGCGGTGACAACAACGGAATTTTTTGGAAAAGAGGTTCCGTTTGGCATGAATCTGCTCTTCCAGTGTGAAAAAATGCCGCGTCTTAAGGTTGCGGCAGAGCTCTGTGAGGATCTCTGGACCCCAAATCCGCCGAGTGTGGCGCATGCGCTGGCCGGTGCGACAGTGGTCGTAAACCTTTCTGCCAGTGATGAAATGGTTGGAAAAGACAGTTACCGGAGAAGCCTTGTGAGCGCACAGTCGGCGCGTCTGATCTGCGGCTATATTTATGCGACAGCAGGTGAGGGCGAGTCGACGACAGATCTTGTCTTTGGCGGACAGCATCTGATTGCTGAAAACGGAACCATTCTTGCCGAGGCAAAACGATTTGAGAATCAGATCATTTGTGCAGATCTCGATGTGGATCGTCTCACAAGTGAGCGCAGAAGGATGACCACGTATCCGGAGCAGAGAAACGATGGGTATCAGGTCGTTCGATTCTCCTTGTCAATAGAAGAGACAAAGCTGACCCGTTACTTCGATCCACGGCCATTCGTACCGTCGGATAAGCATAACCGCGATCAGCGATGCGACGAAATTTTAAATATTCAGGCTATGGGACTGAAAAAACGTCTGGCGCATACCCATTGCCAGAGCGCAGTTATCGGTATTTCCGGTGGACTTGACTCGACGCTGGCATTGCTTGTAACGGCAAGAGCATTTGATCTGCTCGGGATTCCGAGAAAGCAGATCCTGTCTGTAACGATGCCGTGTTTTGGAACGACAGACCGTACGTATCAGAATGCATGTGAGCTGACGAGATGCCTTGGCGCAACCTTAAAAGAGATCGATATCAAGGAGGCTGTCAATCTTCATTTCCGTGATATCGGACAGAATCCGGAGAAACACGATGTGACGTATGAAAACGGACAGGCGCGTGAGAGAACCCAGATTCTGATGGATCTTGCCAACCAGTCCGGCGGTATGGTTATTGGAACTGGTGATCTTTCCGAGCTGGCACTTGGCTGGGCAACGTACAATGGCGACCATATGTCGATGTATGCCGTCAATGCGTCCGTACCGAAAACCCTGGTGCGCCATCTGGTGCAGTATTATGCGGACACCTGCGGGGAAAAAGCACTTTCCGATATCCTTCTGGATGTGCTCGACACGCCGGTCAGCCCGGAACTGCTGCCGCCGAAAGATGGTGTCATTTCTCAGAAAACAGAAGATCTCGTCGGACCGTACGAGCTTCATGATTTCTTCTTATACTATATGCTGCGTGTGACGTACGAACCGCTCAAGATTTACCGTGTGACAAAACTTGCATTTGCCGGTGTCTACGATGATGCGACGATCTTAAAATGGCTGAAAACGTTCTACTGGAGATTTTTCGCGCAGCAGTTCAAACGCTCCTGCCTGCCGGATGGCCCGAAGGTCGGAAGCGTTGCGGTATCCCCGCGCGGCGACCTGCGTATGCCGAGTGATGCGTGCGTGAAGCTCTGGAGAGAGGAACTCGACCAGCTGTAAAAAACAAAACAGGAAATACGGAAAGAAACAAAGATAATCCAAATTGGTGCAGACAATCAAATTTTGAGATGCACGACAGAAAAAAGGCTTCGGAGCAGAAGAATGCTTCGAGGCCTTTTTGCATGGAAAGATCAGGATTCTGCGGAGGAAGGATTTTGAGCCTGTTCGAGCGCCTGATTGATCGCGGAGACGAGCAGTTCGGAGGTGTAGCGGTCGTCCTCTCCGTAGATGAGGCCTTCCGTCGTCTGATTCACATAGATCTGGCTTGCGATGGAATCGAGCGCGGGCTCCATGAGCGGATACATGGCGGCGGTGGTTTCACTTAAGTTATTCAGTGAAATCGCGGTGATGCGGTCCTGCTCAACATTGACCTGCACATCGAAGGTCTGGTTGCCGAGGGAGATCGTGGAGGTGTAGATGCCGGGAATGTAGCGTGCATTTTCGGCGGAAGCAGCAGTGGTGACAGAAGGTTTTTTCGCAGAATCCTTCTTCCCGGAGAACATGATCAGAAACACTACGAGAAGAATCAGCGCGAGAGCAAGAAAAACAGCGGTGTAAACCACTTCTTTCATATGTAGTACAATGATTTTCGTTTTGGAACTCATGGGCGGGCACACTCCTTTTTGAAAAACCGTCTGTGAGCGGACGAGGGCGAACGGACGGGCGTTTTTACTATAATGTATGTAAAAGAAAAATCGTTTATGAAAAAAAGTGTCTGAAAAATCATTTCCGCAAGCTGCAAGTAATCTTTGGACAGTCTTTCTTCTGCCCGAAAATTAGTATATAATGTAATCGGTCACGATAACAAACTTCAGGGAGAGTCGGGAAAAGAGGAGGGGAAAGATGAAAAAAAGCAAAATCAGAAGGACCATGGGCGCTTTTTTTTACTACTTTTTTGCTTCTGCAGATTATTTTACTGTTTCTGTACAAAGCGTTTATTGATTGATATTGCTAAAAAAAATGAGGAAAACCTGGTGGAAAATACGCTGCAGATTTATCATAATACGATGGAAGGTGTATTGGAACGCTTGGATGATAACCTGGATCTTTTACTGGGATATCGACTGCTTTTGACACAGCTAAATGGAGAAAATAACCTGGAAAAAGTGAAAGCGCAGTATAAAATGCTTCAGATTCTAAAGGAAAGATGTAAAGACACAAAGGAAGCGGATGCCTATGCGGTTGTTAATTGTAAAGACAACAGTATCCTGATTCAGAGAAATGGAAATATAACATATGATACAATAAAAGATATCAAAAAGTATCTTCAAAAGCGTAATACGTTTGATAAAACTCCTACATCCGGCTGGACTTCTACTGTTATGGGGGCGCAGGTGTATCTGGTAAAATATTATAATTATGGTGCAAATACGATCGCTGTATTGATATCAGAAAAAAGACTGGACTCCTTGTTAAACTATAATGATATGTCCATCAAAGAGGCAGCATTTTATCTTACAGACAAAAAAGGGGAAATTCTGTGCGCTTCAGGAAAAGATTGGGCATATGGAGAAGAAATAGAGAATCTGCAGAAACAGGATCCATCCATCAGTATCTATCAGGGATCTGTTCTGGAAGATGCATATCAGATGTATTACAGTGTAAAATCATCCGAGTATGCCGCATATTCTACCTCCGGTATCGTTATTTTTGGATTTTTAGTACTGTCTTTGCTTTTCTTTGGAACAATTGTCTGGTATATGCAAAAAGAAATCTTCCGGCCGATTGCAGACCTGTTCTGGGTGTCCAGAAAAAATTCACAGTGGAGATTTCAGGGCAAGAGCGGAATATAATACAAACAGCTACGAAATGGAAGAAGTAAAACAGGCATATAATGATATGGTACAGACGATTCTTGAAATGAGGGGGCAAAAGTACGAACAGGAACTTCGAATGAAGGATGTGCAGCTGAAGTATATCCATATGCAATTAAAACCACATTATTTCCTGAATGCTTTATCAACCATTAACAGCATGGTTTATCAGCACGAGGAAGAGAATGTCCATACCTTATTCAGCATTTCACAGAACATCCGTTATATGTTTCGAACTGGTCTGCATACCGTTCCGCTGCAGGATGAAATAAAGAATGCCGAGGGATATCTGGAAATGCAGCGACTCATGTACCGGGATTGCTTTTATGTCTATATGGATGTACCGGAAGAACTGCAGCAGTATCCGGTGCCGCAGATGATTCTGCATACATTTTTGGAAAATATATTTAAGCACGTGATCAGTATTGATTCGTTCACTACGGTTCTGATTCAGGCATTGTGGAGCTTCTCGGGGAAGGAAGTTTACTTAAAACTGGAACTATATATATCGCAGGGTCAATTTTCGCAGGAAATACTGGACTTTGTGAATAAAGATATGGAAATAACAGGAAAAAAAAGATGGAAGTGGAATTGGAATAAAAAATGTAAAAGAGGTTCTGAAGATGATGTACGAGCAGGATCATCTTCTGTATTTGGAGAATCTGGAACCGGAAGGAACCAAAATAACCATATGGATTCCGAAAACACTGAAATGTACAGATGAGGAGAAAGACGAAGAGAGATGAATTTGCTGATTGTAGATGATGAAATTGTGACAACGCAGGTATTGGAAGAACAGCTGGATCGCGCGTTACTTTCTATTGACCAGATCTATGTGGCCTACAATACTTCTATGGCCAGAGATATTTTGCAAAAAAAATCAAAGTGGAACTGATTTTATGCGATATTGAAATGCCAAAGGAGAACGGGATTCACTTTCTGGAATGGGTACGAGAACAGAAAATCCAGACAGAGGTTATCTTTCTGACCAGCCATGAAAATTTGAATATGCCTATGGAGCTGTACAGAATGGTGCGGCAAACTATCTGCTGAAGCCGATTGACATGAATAAAATCAATCAGGCATTGCTTCGTGTGACAGAAAAAATAGCCTGGAAACAAAAAACGGAGGAAATCCGGGAATATTGGAAGATCGGAAAAAGAAAGATGGTGCGATATTTCTGGACAAGAGTATTGCTGGAACCCGGTGTGCAAAAACAGGGACTCGAGGAGGAAATAAAGCAACAGGGGATAGCGGAAGAAATTCAGGAAAAATATTGTGTTGTGATTCTTCATTTTGCCAGTGGCAAACTGGACTTCGGGAAAGAAAAGGAACAGGAATCCATTTATGAAATTTGCAATGGAAAATATTCTGGCAGAAGCATTCACAGAAAAAATCAGAATGGAAAATGTGATTTGCTGGGAAGAGAATACGGGGACCTATCTTGGAATTCTGTCGGAATTTTCGGAAAAGGAGACGAAGGAGAGAGCGGCACGGGTCAGAAAGATATTTGAAAAATATTTTCCTGATGCATTGCAGATCGGATACATTTCCCCAAGTGTTCCTTTTTATGAAGCAGGTTTGGAAAAAGAGAAAATAATGGAATATGACAAAACGCATATTTATGACGAAGGGGAAATAAAAGAATTTATGGCATTGCTTCGAGAAAAAGAGGCTTCCGGACATATTCTGGACGAAGATTATATCCTGCAGTGTCTGAACAAGGGTTCCAGGGTAAGTACACTGGAATATTTACAAAAAACGCTGCAGCATGTAAGGCAAACGATGCATTCCGTAGAAGGATTTCGCAATTTTCAAGTGGAACTGACACAGCTTGTAAGCAAATATCTCCATGATAAAAAGGAAAATATGAACAGCGTGATTCGTGATCCGATCTATCTGAAACTGGATATGAATGCTGTTAAATCAGAATTCTCTATGGTGCAGTGGATGACCTGGCTGATGAATAAGGTATTTGATCTGACACAGGAGGAACGGAAGGAAAAAACAGAAAAAAGGATCACAGATCAGGTAATTGATTATATCAGAGAACATTATACGGAAGATATTAACAGAAATACGCTTTCGGAGAGGTTTCATTTTTCGCCGGAATACATTGGAAAAATGTTCCGGAAGGATATCGGAACGTCGTTGAATGATTATATTAATTCCCTGCGCGTGGAAAAAGCGAAACATTTGCTGGAAAACACCAATACAAAGGTGATTGATATTGCGCTGGAAGTCGGATTTGATACTCTTCCGTATTTCTCATCTGTATTTAAAAAATATACGGGAGTTTCACCGGCAGAGTTTCGGAAAAAAGAATAGATATCTTAAAAACGAAAGTTTTTGTACTTTTTTGTGTAAGAACTTTCGTTTTTTTGCGCTATGATAAGTCTATCAAAATGGAACCGGAAAGAAGAAAGGAGAAACAAATGAAGAAAAAGATTTTGGCGATTTTGATGGCTACCCTGACAGTAGGATCTCTGCTGAGCGGATGTGGTGGAGCACAGAGCAGTGATGCAAACGGAAATCAGGAGAGCAGTAAGCAGGAAAGCAGCGACAGCGAAGAACCGGCAGAGGTTGTATTTGCGTACATGACGCAGAACAATATCCCGGAGTCATCAGAACTGGAAAGAATTCAGAACCTGATCAACGATTATACAGTAGATAAGATCAATACAAAGGTCAAGCTGGTACTGTTTTCCAATTCTGATTATATGAATCAGGTGAATCTGATGCTGGCATCCGGAGAACAGCTGGATTTGTTTCAGGCCTATAATACGTCGCATCTGAAATATATTCAGGATGGAACAGCGCTGGATATTACAGAGTATCTGGACAGTGACCTGAAAGAAACAACAGAAACTCTTTACGATGGTTTTCTGGCACCGACAACGGTAGAGGGAAAAACATATGGAATTCTGAATATGGGTTCCAACTATGTACCGGGTGGATTTACCTATCGTGAAGATATTACCGAGGAACTTGGAATCGATATGAGTCAGGTTACCAAACCGGAAGACTTGACAGCAGTGTTTGCAAAGGTAAAAGAAGCTTATCCGGATATGACAATCATTGATCCAAACAGAGCGAATGCGTTATTTGAAAGCTACCTGGGAAAGATTGCTAAAATTGATCCATTAGGTGACAATATTGCCTCATCCGTTTCCGGTGTGGCTTATCAGGACAATGCAACTGTAGTGGATATGTATGAAACGACAGATTTCAAAGAACTGTGCGAACTGACCAGAAGCTGGTTTGAAGCTGGTTATTATGCAAGTGATGCAGCTACTACAACAGCAACTACTGCAGAATTACTGATGTCCGGCAACTGCTTTGGCACATTCTGTGGCTTGGGTAATCCGAAGATTGCGCAGCAGTATACAAACAACTATGGTCATCCGTTTGAAAATGTACAGATCAGTGATTCGATGATCTGGTCTGGAAACGGCGGAGCATGGATGGTAAATTCCGGCTGTAAAGATCCTTCGGCAGCCTGCAAATTTATGAACCTGCTGTACACGGATGCATATGTAGACAACCTTCTGGTCTATGGAGAAGAAGGGGTAGATTACAAATTGGATGAAAATGGTTGTGCAGTAGCACCGGATGGATATACGGATCTGAACAGTGTAGCCTATACCGATAATATGAACTACTATTTCTGGGGAAATAAATGGCTGACCTATCCGGTTGTAGGCGGTCTGTATGGAGAAGAAAAAGAGACAAACAAGCAGCAGAATTATGATGGAGATCATTCAAACTATTATGGTTTCCTTTACGACTACAGTGATAAAGAAGCAGAATATACCGCATGCCTGAACATTGTAGAAGAGTATAAAAAATCTCTGTGGGTTGGTGCAGCAGATGTAGATACAACACTTGCCGAGATGACAAAACGACTGAAAGCAGCTGGTATGGATGACCTGATTCAGGCAAAGCAGGAGCAGCTGGATGCATGGATGAGTAGCAAATAGGAAAGACTTTAAAAAAGAAAAGGCTGCGGAAATTTACCGCAGCCTTATTTATCAAAAAGGGAGTCGAATTATGACGAAAAGTGAGAAAAAACATGCCAGTAAAAATACATTAGCATTACTGTTGATTGCATTACCGGGTATTACATATCTGATCATTAATAACTATATTCCTATCATTGGAACCTTTATTGCGTTCAAAAAGTTCAGTTATGCAAAAGGAATCTGGGGAAGCCCGTGGTGTGGACTGGATAACTTTAAATTTTTGTTCCTGACAGATGATGCATGGGTCATTACGAGAAACACATTGTTATATAATCTGGCGTTTATCGTGATCGGAACCGTAGTTTCTGTGATTTTTGCAATCCTGCTGCATGAGCTGGGAGAACTGTTACGCGGAAAGTTTTTCCAGTCCGTGCTGTTGTTTCCACACTTACTGTCATGGGTTGTAACGGCGTATCTGGTATACGCGTTATTGGGAAGTACAACCGGTTTTGTGAACAATACAATTTTAGATGCGCTGGGGAAAAAACGGCGTAGACTGGTATACTGCAAAAGCTGCATGGCCGTTTATCCTGGTTATTGTATATCTTTGGAAGAATGCAGGATATAATGCGATCGTTTATATGGCAGGTATTGCAGGCATTGATAAGGAAATTTATGAAGCGGCAAAGATTGATGGCGCTTCTAAATTGAAACAGATTACGGCCATTACACTTCCGCTTCTGAGACCAACCATTGTTATTATGACATTGATGGCGATCGGCCGTGTATTCTATTCTGACTTTGGTTTGTTCTATCAGGTACCAATGAATGCAGGAACCCTGTTTTCTACGACGCAGACGATTGACACGTATGTATATCGTGGTTTGATGGAACAGGGTAATGTAGGAATGTCTTCGGCAGCAGGTGTATATCAGTCATTGGTTGGTTTTGCACTGGTCATGATTGCAAACTTTATTGTACGGAAAAAAGATCCGGAAAACGCATTGTTCTAGGAGGCAGGATATGAAAAAGACAGTCAGCGATGAAAAACGATTTATTGCAATAGCAACAGTTATTTTAGTGGTAATCAGTATTGTGGCGTTGTTTCCGATGATTCTTCTGGTGGTTGCGTCCTTTACCGATGAAAATGAACTGATTACAAACGGATATCAGATTTTGCCGAAGAAACTCAGCCTGGAAGCATATACCTACATGGTAAAACAGGCAGCAACAATCGTAAGATCGTATCTTGTTACGATTGGAACAACCGTTGTCGGAACCGGATTAAGCGTATTACTGACGACTTCGATCGCATATCCGATGGCACGAAAAACATTCAAATATAGAAACGCATTATCCTTTTTTGTATATTTTACCATGCTGTTTAATGGAGGACTGGTGCCACAGTATATTATGTGGACAACATTTTTCCATATTAAAGATACGTATGCAGCACTGATTTTTCCGAATCTTCTGATGACAGCATTCAATATTTTCCTGGTAAGAAACTATTACAGCAACAGCCTGCCGGAAGCATTATATGAAGCTGCACAGCTGGACGGAGCGTCAGAGCTTGGAATTTTCACCAAAATTGTATTTCCGTTGTCGAAGCCGGTAGTTGCCACCATTGGACTGTTTACAGGTCTTTCCTACTGGAACAGCTGGACCAATGCTTTATATTACGTACAGGATCCAAAATATTTTGGTATTCAGAATCTTCTGATGCGTATCATGAAAAACATTGAATATCTGCGAAGCGGAGCATCAGAGCTGGCGGCCGAAGGACAGGCAGTTTCGCTTCCGGGAAACTCCATCCGAATGGCACTGGCATTTGTCGGAATTTTACCAATCATTATTATTTACCCGATGCTTCAGAAATATTTTATCAAAGGTGTGGTTGTCGGCGCTGTAAAAGGCTGACAGAAAGGAGAAACAGATGGCAGCATATGTACATTGCAATTTTCACTCCTGTATCCTGCGGATGCAGGTAGATGTTTCGATTCTGCTTCCGGAAAAAGAGCGAATGGAAGATGTAGAGCAGGGAAAAAAGGGAGAGACTTTCGGGAAAAACAAAAAATATCAGACCCTGTATCTGCTGCATGGATTTACAGGAGACCATCTTTCGTATCTGAGGACCTCCAAGATTGAGCGTTATGCAGATGAGCATCAGATTATGGTGGTTATGCCAAGCGTATATAACAGCGCCTATACGGATATGAAATACGGACTGGATTATTTTTCTTATCTGACAGAAGAACTGACAGATTTTGTGGAGAGAAATTTCCCGGCAGCAACAAAGCGGGAAAACCGTTTTATTGCAGGAATGTCGATGGGAGGTTACGGTGCCTATAAATGGGGACTTACCTGTCCGGAAAAATTTGCGGCAATCGGAGGCGTTGCGGGATCTTATCATGCGGAATATCGTTATCAGGGAAAGGTTAACACGGTATCCACCCTTTGTGAAGCGTTATATGGTGATCCGCCTGCGATTACACCGGAGGTTCATGATGTTTTTACACTGTTGAAAAACCGGAAAGAAGAAGGAAGAGATATTCCGAGACTGTATACCTGCTGCGGTACAGAGGACAGACGTCACCAGGATTCGGTCGATCTGAAGGAGTTTGCGGATCAGCTGGGCGTTCCGCTGCTGTTTGAAGAGGGACCGGGAAGACATGATGATATTTTCTTTGATGAGTATATTCAGAAGATTCTGGACTGGATGAACTTTGCAGGGAAATCAGTAGAAGAATAAAATATACCGCAAAGTGGGGCTTGCAGATTGCGGAAATGATTTTTCAGACACGCGCTAAGCGAAAACACTACAGAATATAGAACTATTTAGCAGATAAAGACCCATATTTGTAGAAATTTTTCTTAGTGCGGCAGCCCCCACGGGAAATACAGGGAGAAGAGGAAAATGCAGATAGAAAAAGCAGCTGTAGCCGGAACACTGGAATCCAGCGATTGTATGGTTACGGTAGAAGATGGGGATGGCAACATAGATCTGGTACTGGAAAGTACAGTGATTCATCAGTATGGAAATCAGATCCGTCATGTGGTTCTGGATACTCTGGAAAATCTGGGAGTTCAGAACGTAAAAATTAAGATTGTAGATAAAGGAGCTCTGGACTGCACCATCCGTGCAAGGGTGGAAGCTGCGGTATACCGTTCCGCCGGGCAGTCGGAGCAGCTGCCATGGGGAGGTGCGATCCGATGAGAGACGCAAAAAACGATTACGTCGTACCATGATGTTTTTAAACGCACAGAAGCCGGGACTGATTAAAGATCCCTATATTTATGGAGCAGATTCTCTGATGTTGGATCTGGAAGATGCAGTGGCAGAAAATCAGAAGGACGCGGCCAGATTTTCCCTGTTTCATGCACTTCGCACGATTGATTATCATGGAGCGGAACGGATTGTACGTATCAATGGCCTGGACACACCTTTCTGGAAGGAAGATATCCGTTGCGCAGTAGCCGGTGGATGTGATGGCATCCGGATTCCGAAGACAGAGACAGCACAAGATGTAAAGATAGTGGAGCAGCAAATTTTAAAGGCAGAGAATGAGTTTGGCAGACCGGAGAACAGTACCTTAATTATGGCAGCGATAGAATCGGCAAGAGGTGTGGTGAAGGCGTTAGAAATTTGCGAGGCTTCGAAAAGGTTGTTTGGTATCGCACTGTCCGGTGGAGATTACACGAAAGATCTGCATACCCACATCACGGGAACCGGAATAGAACTGATGGGAGCAAGACAGCAGCTTGTCATCGCTGCACGGGCAGCAGGTGTACAGTGTTTTGATACCGTCTATACAGATTTGGAAAACGAAGAGGGCTTTCGGGAAGACGTCAATACGATTCACCTGATGGGCTTTGATGGGAAATCGATTATCAATCCAAGACAGATTCGTATTGTACATGAAATTTTTACGCCGAAAGAAAAAGAGATTATTTTTGCGGAAAAAGTAGTCCGTGAGATTGACAGCAAAAAGGCACAGGGAATCGGTGTGTTTACTGTAGACGGAAAGATGATTGATATTGCGTTTTATGATGGTGCAAAGCGAATCATCGAACTGGCCAAGGCTTCCGGTGTGTACGAGGGGGAACTGTAAGATGAAAAATGCAGTAGGGAGAGAAATTCCCGAGGAAATATTGAAGATAACAGGAAAAGAAGTATTTCACGGAGTGCATTATTATGATGGTTATGAATATCAGAAAGATGGTCCGAAAACCCGCTGCGTGGTGAATTCCGATGGCAGCAAACTGGTGAAAACAATTCATGAGGCACTGGTGAAATGCGAAATCCGGGATGGCATGACAATTGGATTTCATCATCATTTCCGGGATGGTGATCTGGTTGTAAATATGGTGATGGAAGAAATCCATAAAATGGGTATTAAAAATATTACCATTTGTGCCAGCTCTCTTGGGAAAGCGCATGCAGGACTGGTGCCGTACATGGAAGATGGAACGATTACGGGAATCCAGTCTTCCGGTGTGCGCGGTGAGATTGGAAAGGCGATTTCTGAGGGAAAACTGAAAGGGCTTGCAGTGATGCGCTCTCACGGCGGCAGAGTTCGGGCAATCGAAACAGGAGAAGTACACCTGGATATTGCATTTATCGGAGCACCGACGTGTGATGATTATGGAAACTGTCGTGGTATCGGTGGAAAGGCGGACTGCGGAGTGTTGTCCTATGCGATGGTAGATGCTGATTACGCAGACAGAGTCGTAGCAATTACGGACTGTCTGGTTCCGTTTCCTAATTTCCCGGCGCATATTTCCATGACAAAAGTAGACTATGTAGTAGTGGTAGATGCAATTGGAGTCCTAAGAAAATTGCAACAGGTGCAGCAAAACCGACGAAAGATATGAGAAACTGATGATGGCGGATTACTGTACACGATTTGTAACGTCTACCCGTACTTTAAAGATGGATTTTCCTATCAGACAGGTGTGGGAGGCGCGTCTATCGCTTCCACCATTTCGCTGGCAAAATCATGAAGGAACGTGGAATCCGTATGCGTTTCGGTGTCGGAGGTCTGACAAAACCGATGTGTGATCTTCTGGATAACAATCAGGTTGATGTACTTCTGGATACGCAGGATTTTGATCTGGATGCGGTAGAATCAGTAAAAGATATCAGGCATTTCAGAATCAGTGCCGGTGAATATGCAGACCCTTTTAACAAGGGCGCAGTAGTCAACAAACTGGACTTTGTGATTCTGGCAGCACTGGAAGTTGATGTAAATTTCAATTGCAATGTTGTAGTAGGTTCCGATGGCGTTATAACAGGCGCGCAGGGAGGTCATCCGGATACGGCGGCAGGTGCAAAATGCACCATTGTACTGACTCCTTTATTACAGGGAAGAATTCCGGCAATCTGTACGGAAGTAACAACAGTGACAACACCGGGAGAATCTGTAGATGTAGTCATCACGGAATATGGAGTTGCAGTTAACCCACTGCGAAAAGATCTGCTGGAAGCGGTAAAAAACAGTGGACTTCCGCTGAAAACGATAGAAGAACTTCGGGATTTGGCTTACCGGATTGCAGGAGAACCGGAGAAAGTAGAATTTGGCGAACGTGTTGTAGGAATTATTGAAAGCAGAGATGGAACCATCATGGATGTAGTTCGTCAGATTAAACCATTCCGATTTAAAGAGGAAAAGAATATACTCCCGGAGCCAGTACATAAATAAGAGAAGGGAGGGCAGGCAGTGAGTGACTATATGGAAGAAACAGGGGATCCTTTTACCGGGAAAAAGAAAGAGGAACTCAAAAAATTTCTGGAATACATGGGACTTACTTATGATGAGCAGATTACACATTCCATCGTATTGCGAAAAGAGAAAGAAATCATAGCAACTGCTTCCTGCCAGAAAAATATCATAAAATGTGTTGCGGTATCAGAAGCGTATCAAGGACAGAATCTGCTGGCACATCTTATGACATCTCTGATTGATATTTTATGGAATGGAATTCTCATTTTTTGGATTTACCAAGCCTCAGAACAAGGAACTGTTTTGTAGTATGGGAATGTATCCGGTGACACAGACAGAAAAAATTCTTCTTCTGGAAAATGACAAAAACGGACTTGAAAAATTCCTGAAACGATTGAAAAAAAGAAACACAGGAAACAACAGAAGTGCAAAGTGGAAAACAGGCATGAAAACGGTATTGGGGCAGTGGTTATGAATTGTAATCCCTTTACCAGGGGACATGAATACCTGATCCGGGAGGCGGCAAAAAAAACAAATGGCTGCACATTTTTATCCTCTCAGAAGAACAGAGCTTTCTGACAACGAGAGAACGGTATCAGTTGGTAAAAGAAGGAATACAGGAAATTCCAAATGTGATTCTTCACCAGACCTCAGAATACATGATTTCGCCGGCTGTGTTTCCGATATATTTTATCAAAGAAAAAGCGAAAGCCTATGAGATGAATTGCCAGTTGGATATTCAGTTATTTGGAGAGCGTATTGCACCGGAACTTAATATAACGGATCGCTATGTAGGCAGTGAACCGGCCTGCGATGTGACACATACCTATAACCAGTGCTTACGGGAGCAGCTGCCGTGCTATCAGATCCGCTTTCATGAAATTCCCCGAAAAACATATGGAGACCAGATCATCAGTGCATCTGAGGTCAGAAAAAGATATGCGGAAAATCAATTAAAAAGCGTCTGCGGGATGATTCCGGAAAGTACCTGGCGCTATCTGGAAAGGAAAAAGAATGAAAACGGAAAATAAGGTTTCCTTAGAGCAGGTATTGTGGAGCCGAGAAAAAAGGGTGGCAACGCAGAAAGAGCTTCTTGAAAAATATCCGGGTACCTTAATCTGCTTTATGCTCAATATTCCGGGTCCGGAAAAGGTAAATGAACTTTTCGAAAAGGTCTTTTATGAAGGACTAGAAAAGATACAGAATAAGCTGGAAACGGAAAAAATTTCGACGGAAGTCCGGCTGGTACAAGAAAACATAACCGGATATGAAGGATATTTGGTTGTGAAAGCAGACGGCTGCCAGGTGAAAAAGCTTATGATTGCTTTGGAAGAGACGAAGATCGGGAGACTGTATGATATTGATGTATTGGAAAAAGAAAATACGAAAATCAGCAGAAAGGATCTTGGATTTCCGGAAAGAAAATGTCTGTTATGCGACAACCCGGCCTGCCAGTGTGGCAGAAGCAGAAAACATTCGATCGAAGAATTGAGAAAAAAGATCTATGGTATCATATGGGAAGAACAGCTGCAAAGAGGCGTAGCTGCTGAGATCAGTCAGGCACTGATGGAGGAAGTGTATACAACACCAAAACCAGGCTTAGTAGACCGGGAGGATACCGGTGCGCATACAGATATGAACTGTCAGACATTTCAAAAGAGTACAGAGGCGATCGCCGAAGATCTGGCGGCAATGTTTGAAGCCGGGTATTCCTGGGAGGCAGATCCGAAGACATTGTTTCCCCTTCTCAGAGAAAGAGGAAAAAAGACGGAAGAAAAAATGTTTGCTGCAACCGGAGGAGTCAATACGCATAAAGGAATCATTTTTACGATTGGCATTCTAGCAGCTGCGGCCGGAATTTCCCTGAGAAATTACGGAAAAATCGAGTCGGAGAATGTTTGCCGAATCAGTATGGAAATGACAAAAAAGAGCTAGAACAAGATCTGAGGAAACTAAAACAAAGCTCGGGGATCACACATGGAGAAAAAATTTACTGTCATCTGGGCGAGAAAGGAGTCCGGGGACTGGCGATGAGCGGATATCCGATTCTGTGTGAACTTACGGTTCCTCATATGAAACAGTATATAGCAAATAACAGGGATCAAAATCAGATCAATGTACAGATTCTTCTTGAGATTATAGGAGAGCTTACGGACACAAATGTCATCAGCAGAACCAGTGAGAAAGAAATGCGATGGCTGCAAACAGAAGCAAGGGCAATTCTTAAGACAGGTGGTGCTTTTTGCGCGGAGGGTTTGCAAAAAGTGCGAGAACTGAATCAGATTTGTATCCGGAAAAATATGAGTCCGGGAGGAGCTGCGGATTTACTTGCGGCAACGATTTTTTTGTGCCGCATGGAAACCTTGATGGAACGTTTGAAAAGTATAACATAATAAAAATATATGACGCTGTCATTGATCTTAAAATGTACGGTCGCTCTTAATGCTGAATATTTTCAGCTGTTAAGAGCGGCCGTTTATGTTGGAAATATACGGCAGTATTGTCGGAAGAAAATGGTTACTGTTTGCCTGAAGGTTGATTGCATCAAAAAAAGGAGTCTGCTATACTGTAGCTATGTTTATTTTCTTGGCAGAAGTGGATCAGAACAGGAGGAGCGAAACATGAGTCTGCAGTTTATTATGGGAAATTCGGGAGCTGGAAAGTCGAGATATGCGTATCAGAAAATTCTGGCGGAAGCGATGCGCCACCCGGAGAAAACTTATCTGATCATTGTGCCGGAGCAGTTTACAATGCAGACGCAGAAAGAGCTTGTGTCACTGCATCCGGCGGGCGGTATTTTAAATGTTGATATCTTGAGCTTCCAGCGTCTGGCTTACCGTATTTTTGAGGAGACCGGAGGCAGTCTGTACCCGGTGCTCGAAGAAACGGGAAAGAGTCTTGTGGTAAAACGCGTTGCACAGGAGAAGAAAAAGGAGCTGACGATTCTTGGAAGTACGTTAAAGAGAACCGGCGCAGTTTCGCAGATGAAATCGTTGATTTCCGAGCTGAAGCAGTATCAGATTGCGCCGTCCGAGCTTGATACGTGGGCGGAGGAGACGGGAGAGAAAAAGCTGCTGGCAGCAAAGCTGAAGGACACCGGGGTAATCTACCGTGCATTTGAAGAATATCTGGAAAATCGCTACGTGACGGCGGAGGATGTGCTGGAAGTTCTGGCGGGAAAGCTGGAAGAATCATCACTCATTCGAAACAGTGAGGTACTGGTGGACGGATTTACCGGATTTACGCCAGTACAGATCGGTGTGCTTGGAAAACTGTTCCGGCTTTGTGAAAAGGTCTATGTGACGATTATTATGGATGAGCGGGAGGATCCGTATAAAAAGGCGATCCCGCACCAGCTCTTTGCGATGAGCCGCCAGCTGATTCAACAGCTTATGAAAGCGGCAGACGAAGCAGGGTGCCCAGTGGAGCCGGAAATCTGGGTCAGACGCTCGGGATATGGCCGTTTTCAGTCGGGAAGCATGATGGATCAGTTGGAACAGAACCTGTTTCGATATGGAATAAGAAGGATTGTCGGAACAGAGGCAGGAAAAAGAGCAGAGTCAAAAGCAGGGGCAGGAACAAATGGAAAGAACAAAAAAGAAATTGGGCCAAGCACGCTGGAAAATGCACAGAAAACGAAAAAGGAGCATTTGGAGTCCGGACAAAATCTGAAACAGCAGGGTATTTACATTAGTGTAGCGCCATCTCCACGTGCGGAGCTCGAGGAAACGGTGCGCCTGATCCGGCGCATGGTGCGTGAGGAGAAGATGCGGTACCAGGATTTTGCCGTTCTGACCGGAGATCTTTCTATTTATGGCACATATGCGCGGGAAATTTTTGAAAAATGCGGCATTCCGTACTTTGTGGACGAAAAGCATTCTGTGCTGATGAATCCGTTCGTGGAATTTCTGCGCGCGGCGATCGAGATGGTGGTACAGAGCTTTTCCTACGAGAGCGTCTTCCGTTATCTGCGTTGCGGTCTCTCGAGTCTGAACCGTGCGGAGACAGATGCGATGGAAAATTATGTACTCGCGCTTGGAATCCGCGGACTAAAAGCGTATGCGGAAACGTGGACGAGGGGGTATCGCAGCATCAAACCGGATGAAGTGCCGCAGCGCAATCTTCTTCGGGAAAAATTCTATGAGGAGGTTCAGCCGTTTGCGGAACAGATGAAGAAAAAAGATGCCACGGTGCGGGAACGGACGGAGGCATTGTATGCGCTTGTCGTTCAGAATCAGGTACAGGAAAAGCTCGAAGAGCGACGGTGTCAGTTTGAACAGCAGGGTCAGGAGGCATTTGCAAAAGAATACAGCCAGATTTATGGCATCGTTATGGAACTGCTAGACAAGATTGTCGAGGTGCTTGGCGATGAAAAAATGACGTTGGCAGAGTATCAGGAGATTCTGGAGGCTGGCTTTGCAGAGGCTTCTGTTGGCATTATTCCGCCGACCGCGGACCAGGTACTGATCGGTGACAATGAGAGATCACGTCTGAAGGATATCCGTGTGTTGTTTTTCGTCGGTGTGAACGACGGGCTGATTCCGCGTCACGACGCGGGAGGCGGTATTCTCTCGGAGTATGACCGCGAGGAGCTGGAGCGCGCGGATGCAAAACTCTCCCCGACGGCGCGGGAGACGATGTATCAGCAGAAATTCCATCTCTACCGAAATCTGACGAAGCCGTCGGAGCGGCTGTACCTTTCCTTTGCGAAAGCGGGCGCGTCCGGCGAGGCGCAGAATCCGTCGTATCTGATCAATGAAATCCGGAAACTCTTCCCGGAAATTCTGGTGCGGGATATCGAAAAAGAAGAAAATCCGGAGGAAAAACTGGAGATGCCGCGTTCCGGGGAGGCACTGTTTCTGGAGGAGCTTGGAAAGGCGGCAGAGGGCGAGATGAATCCGCTGTTTGAAGAGCTTTACCGCTGGTATGCGGCACATCCGGAGGCGGGGATTCCGGCGGAGACGTATCGGAAGGCTGCCTTTCTGCGCTGTGCGGACGGTGTGATCGGAAGGAGTGCGGCATCGGCGCTGTACGGGGATACCCTGAAAAACAGTGCGACACGGCTGGAAAAGTATGCGGCATGTGCGTTTGCCCACTTTATGGAGTTCGGACTCCAGATCCGCGATCGGGATCAGTATGAACTGAAAGCGGCAGATATGGGAACGGTCATGCATGAAGCGCTCGAAAAGTTTTCAAAAAAAACTGCAGGAAAATGGCGAGACATGGAAGACTGTCGGGGATGATACCCGTGACCGCCTGATCGAGGAGTGCGTCGAGGAGACGATGGCAGATTACGGAAACACGATTTTCCAGAGCTCAAGCCGGAATCAGTATCGCATCATCCGCGTAAAGCGGATTCTGAAACGGACGGTGTGGGCGCTGCAGCAGCAGATTCGGCAGGGAGAATTTGAGCCGGGAGAGTTTGAGGTTTCCTTTTCCATGGAGGATTCACTGTCGGCGATCAACATTGATCTGTCGGAGCATGAGAAGATGCGCCTGCGCGGACGGATTGACCGCGTGGATCTCTGTGAGACGGACGATAAGGTCTATGTGAAAATTATCGATTACAAGACGGGAAATACATCGCTTGACCTGGTGGCGCTCTATTATGGGTTACAGCTGCAGCTGGCAGTTTATCTGGATGCGGCGGTGGAGCTGGAGCAGAAAAAGCATCCGGGTAAGCTGGTGGAGCCTGCGGGGGTATTTTATTATCATATTGATGATCCGATCCTCGATCAGGAAGAAGATGAGACCGATGAGGCGTGGGGCAGACGGATGCTGAAAGCGCTGCGGATGGATGGCCTTGTAAATGCAGATCGGAAGGTGGTGGAGCTTCTCGACCGTGTACTCGAGGACGGAACGACGTCGGATGTGATTCCGGTTGGAAAGAAGAAGGATGGTAGCTATACGAGTTATTCGAAAGTGGCATCGTCGGAGCAGTTTGATGTGATTCGGACATACACCAGAAAGAAGGTACGTGAGATCGGCGAGGGCATTTTCTCGGGAAATGTAAAAATTTCGCCATTTCAGCGGGATGGAGCAACGGCATGCGCATATTGCGAATATCAGGGAATCTGCGGATTCGATCAGAAAATTCAGGGATATGAATACCGTAAATTAAAGGGCATGGATACAGAACTGCTGATGAAGGCAATGCAGGAGACAGCACAAAGAGATCAAAAAGAGTGACTGCTTTTGAAAAAGTGAAATATGGTGCATTTTTTCCAAGTGAGGGAAAGAAAATCAGCCAGAAAGAAGAGGGAAAGAACATGGCAGTAAAATGGACAGCGGAACAGCAGAAAGTCATTGATGCGAGAGACCGGAATCTTCTGGTCAGCGCGGCGGCGGGTTCCGGAAAGACGGCGGTTCTGGTAGAGCGGATCCTTGCAATGGTGAAAGACCCTGTGCATCCAATCGACATTGACCAGCTTCTTGTCGTAACCTTTACGCGTGCGGCGGCAGGAGAAATGAAAGAGAGAATCGGCCGCGCTCTGCAGCAGAGCCTTGCGGAAAACCCGGAAAATGAGCATTTACAGCGGCAGCAGACCCTGCTTCACCATGCGCAGATCAGCACGATTCACGGATTCTGTTCGTACGTGATCAAAAATTACTTTCAGATGATCGATCTCGATCCGGTGTACCGCATGGCGGATGAAGGGGAGATCCGTCTGATGAAAAGCGATGTGATCCAGAAGGTCATGGAAGAACGCTTTACGGAAAAGGATCCCGCATTTACACGGTTTGTGGAGAGCTACGCGGCGGGAAAACAGGATGACGGACTCGACGCGCTCGTGCTGAAGCTGTATGAATTTTCCATGAGTTATCCGTGGCCGGAGCAGTGGCTCGAAGAGTGCCGGGCGGCGTACCAGATGGATTCACCGGAAGTAGTGCAGGAGAGTATCTGGGTACAGGAGCTGATGAGCGAGGCGAAAAAGCGGCTCTCGAGTATTCTGGAAGGGATTCAGGAAAACCGGAAAACAGCAGTAAGCTCTGGAGGACCGTATTTATATGATGAGGCGCTGGCTTCTGACCAGCAGATGGTGGAAAAACTGCTGGAAACAGAATCGTTTGATGAACTGGTGCGCGCGATGGCCGGAATGAAGTTTAAAGCACTTTCGCGGAAAAAGGCAGACGATGTGAGTGAAACGCTGAAAGATCAGGTAAAGGCGGAGCGCGATGCATGCAAAAAGGAGCTGCAGAAGTTAAAAGAGCAGTTCTTTGAGAAGGACAGCGCTGCGATTGCGGAGGAGATTGCCGACTGCCGGGAGCCCATCGGGGTGCTGATTGATCTGACGGAGCAGTTTGCAAAAGCGTTTGCGGAGAAAAAACGGAGCAAAAATATTCTCGATTATGCCGATCTGGAACACTTTGCGCTTGAAATTCTCGTGCAGCAAAAAGACGGCTGCCTGGTGCGGACCGATGCGGCGCGGGAGCTTTCGGAACAGTTCCGCGAAATTATGATCGATGAGTATCAGGACAGCAACTTTATCCAGGAGGCACTGCTCTCTGCAGTGTCCGGCGAGGAGGAAGGCAGATGGAACCGGTTTATGGTTGGCGATATCAAGCAGAGCATCTACGGATTCCGCCTGGCGCGGCCGGAGCTGTTTCTGGAAAAATATCATACGTATGCGAAGGACGGGGAAAGCCAGCAGAGAATCGATCTCGACAAAAACTTCCGAAGCCGGCCGGAGGTGCTTGCGACGGCGAATTATGTATTCCGCAAGCTGATGAGTCCGGAACTCGGCGGCATCGCGTACGATGAGGCGGCGAGCCTCCATGCGGGAGCAGCGTTTCCTGCATTGCCGGAAATGGAAGAGGAAAAGACGGAAACGTGGCATGCGGCATATGAAACAGAACTTCTTCTGCTGGATGACAAGGCGCCCGAGCTGGAAGATGATAAGTCGCGTGAGACAAAGATGGAAACGGAGGCGGCTGCCGTTGCCGCGCGCATCCGCGAGATGGTCGGAAATGAGGAAGTCGTGGGCAAAGAGACCGGGGAATACCGGAAAATTCAGTACCGCGATATCGTAATTCTGCTTCGTGCGGTCAGCGGCTGGTCGGAGACGTTTTCGCGTGTGCTCCAGGCGGCTGGAATTCCGGCTTACAGTACATCAAAAACAGGGTACTTTTCCACGCAGGAAATTGTGACTGTGCTGAATTATCTGCATCTGTGTGACAATCCATGTCAGGAGATTCCATTTACGGCCATTCTGCGTTCCCCCATCTGCGGATGCACAGACACGGAGCTTGCGGCGGTGCGTTGTGTGGATAAAGACGTGAAAATTTACGAGGCATGTGGAAAATATGCGGCGATGGGGGATGATGAAGCACTCCGGGAGAAGCTGAGGAGGTTCCTTGCACAGCTCGAAACGCTGCGAAGCCGCGTGCCGTATACGCCGATCCATGAGCTGATCACACAGATTCTCGAGGAGACGGGCTACGGCGGCTATGCATCTGCAATGCCGGGTGGTGTGCAGCGGCGGGCAAATCTGGAGATGCTGGTGGAAAAGGCGGTGGAGTTTGAGGCGACGAGTTACCGTGGACTGTTCAACTTTATCCGTTATATCGAGCAGCTTCAGAAGTATGAAGTCGATTTCGGCGAGGTGAATATTTACGGGGAGAGCGCAGACACGGTGCGTATCATGAGTATTCACAAGAGTAAAGGACTGGAATTCCCGGTTGTATTCCTCTCGGGCATGGGCAAATCGTTTAACCAGATGGACAGCCGTGCGGCGCTTGTACTCCATTCCCGGATGGGCATCGGCGCGGATGCGATCGATCCGGAGCACCGCGTCCGTCAGGCGACACTGCCGCGGCAGATCATCCGGCAGAGCATGAAGCTGGAAAATCTGGCGGAGGAGCTGCGGGTGCTTTACGTTGCCATGACGCGCCCGAAGGAGAAGCTGATTATGACGGGCATGGCGTCGAAGCTGGAGAGCCGCGTGAAGCAGTGCGCGGCACATGCGGGGCGGCAGGAGGAGCTGCTGTCATATCAGACATTGAGCAGTGCATCCGGGTATCTCGACTGGATTTTGCCGGCATTTTCGAGAAACCGGTGTTTCGACGGGCTGTATGAACAATTCGGTCTGGCAGGGAATGCGGACAATCCGCTGTATGCAGAGAAAATTCCGGTAACGATCCGCCTTGTATCACCGGCAGGACTTGTTGAGGGAGAGGTGCTGCATCAGATGGAGCGCGCGGTGAATGAGCAGAAAATCATGGAAATTCCGAAGCAGCCGCCGAGAGAAGCGGCGCTGAAGGAACTTGTGGAGGAGCGGTTTGCCTACCAGTATCCGTATGAGAAGGAAAAACAGATTCCGGTAAAGGTTACCGTTTCACAGCTGAAGAAGGCCGGGATGGAGGAATCCGAGATCGGAAAAGAGCTGTTCGCGCAGGAAGAACTCGTACCAATTGTGCCGGGCTTTCTGAAAAAGGATCATGTTGCGGCTCTGACGGGCTCTGACCGCGGAACGGCGTACCACCGCCTGCTGGAATGTCTCGATTACCGCAGAGCGTACAGCATCACAGAGCTGATGGCACAGACGGAGGAATTGATTGCAGAAGGAAAGATGACGAAAGAAGCAGCGGAATGCATTTATTTCAAATCAATCCTCGCTTTCGCAAAAAGTCCGGTTGGAATGCGGATGCGGAATGCCTTTTTGAATGAAACCCTGAAACGGGAGCAGCCGTTTGTGATGTCCGTTCCGGCAAGTGAGGCAGATCCGTCCTATCCGGAAGATGAAACCATTCTCGTGCAGGGAATTATTGACGCATGGTTCCCGGAGGGGGATGAGATTGTTCTTGTGGACTACAAAACGGACCGTGTGAGAGAAGCCGGGGAGCTGAAAAAGAGGTATGAAAAACAGCTCGCCTATTACCAGCAGGCACTGGAGCGGACGACAGGGAAAAAGGTGAAAGAGAAGATTATTTATTCGCTGGCTCTGGATGAAGAGTTGGTATTGTAGGAAAAAACTACTAAAAAAAACAACTGTCAAAACAGGGATAAAGTATGATATCATGGTTGAGAAACAAACAGGTATTGAGAAACAAAGAGAAAAAAGGAGATTCAGCGATGATTCGAAAAATTGTTCAGATAGAGGAAGACAGATGTACAGGATGCGGGCTTTGTGCGCATGCCTGTCATGAAAGTGCGATTGCGATGGTTGACGGGAAGGCAAAGCTGATCCGGGATGACTACTGCGACGGATTCGGTGACTGCCTGCCGGTCTGTCCGGCAGATGCGATTTCGTTTGTGGAGCGGGAGGCGCTGCCGTATGATGAGGAGGCGGTAAAAGAGAACCAGCGGAAGGCAAAAGAGGCGGCCGGACAGGAGAATACCGGAGCAGGAAAAGCAGGTGAAAACAGCTGGGCGATTGACCGTGCAGATGCGCAGGAAAATTCTGCAGCAGTTCCGTCCCGGCTCCGCCAGTGGCCGGTGCAGATCAAGCTGTTGCAGGAGCGGGCTTCAATGTTTGCAGGAGCAGACCTTCTCGTTGCGGCGGATTGTACAGCGTATGCGTATGGAAACTTCCACCAGGATTTTATTCGGGATCATGTCGTTCTCGTAGGCTGTACAAAACTTGACGATATCGATTATTCCGAGAAACTTGCGCGGATTTTCATGCGGAATGATATTAAGAGTATCACGGTTGCACGCATGGAGGTTCCGTGCTGCGCAGGAATGGAGCGTGCCGTGAAGATGGCGCTGAAAGAGAGTGGAAAGAAGATTCCGGTGAAAACCGTGGTGATTTCTACGGAGGGGGAAATTTTGTAGAAAATCAGATATAGTAATTAGCGTGTGCCCTTAAAAGTATTTTTACAATTGGTACATTCTGCTTTGTGGAATATGTAAGACGAAAAAATGAAAAGCTCGGTAAGAGGTATTAGAAAAATGAATATGACGAAGATACAAAAGGAGCTTCTTGGTGCGCTGATCGGTCTGGCCCGGTCGGTAGATGGAAGAGGAGAAGCAGCAAAAGGTGAATCGCAGGAGTTTTCCAGCGGTGACAGCAATGGTCACCGCCCGGACAAAGCCACGCATGAGATTCTGCTTGGCGGAATTTGTGCGGCAAATCCGGAAAAAGAGCTGAGGGAAGAAGAGGGGAAATCCTGGATTGTACGCGTGGAGGCAGAAAAGAACCGTCTGAATCCGGATTGCGCAGTGTGCAAGGGAAAATGCGGCAGAACAGATAACTATGATCTCGAAGAAATGGAGACAGATGAACCGTCGGATCGGGCACGAAAAGAGCAGATTCTTGCGGAATTGTTTCCGATGGCAGAAAAACTGCAGCAGCTTCGGAAAGAAACAAAAGAGCAAAACGAAGAATTGCAGGGGGCGGTTAATTTTTTGTATAAGGCATTGTTTGCGATTGGAAACTATGTCGGGGAAAAGAGTCTGCAGAGCGTGGTGCAGGAGATGAATAACCTTTTTGTTAAATTGGAAAATGTATTGAAATAAGTAGAAAATAAGAAAAATCCTCTGTCCGGAGTGTATAAAAAACCCCGGAAACAGGGGATTTTTTGCGTTCTGCGCCAAGTGCATAAAACGTATTATCGCGTTTTCACAAAGTTTTGCAAAAGCAGACAAAATTGCAGACAGGCGCTTGCAACAGAAAAATGAATAGGTTATAACATTATAACAAGGCGGCAGGGAGAGCCAATACAAAGAAATGAGATTCTATTGGCATATAAACAGAAAAAACTACAGGGGAAAAGATGAAAAGGGACGGAAGCGGGATGGAGCAGAAAAAATATATCCTTCTGGATGTTGGCGGAACGGAAATCAAAGGAAGTGTGTCGGACAGAAATGGAGTAAGAACAAAAATCCGGAAATTTCCAGCACAGGCGCAGAAGAGCACAGAGAAGATTCTGGACAATTTTGCAAAGATCTGCCGGGAACTGATGAGAGAAGCAGACGGAAGTGTTGTCGGAGTTGGGATGGCGATTCCGGGTCCGTTTGATTATGAAAATGGAATCAGCCGGATGCAGGGACTGAATAAGTACGATGCCATTTACGGGATTCCACTGGAAAGAGAAATCAAGGCGCGCGTGCCGGAACTTGGATCAGCACGATTTTTGTTTTTACATGACATTGAAGCATTTGCACTGGGAGAAAGCTGGTACGGAAACTGTCGTGATGCGGATAAAATTCTGTGCGTCTGCATCGGAACCGGCGCCGGGTCGGCTTTTGTAGAAAACGGGAAAACGGTGAAAACAGGAAAAGGTGTGCCGGAAAATGGATGGATTTATCAACAGCCGTTTGGAGATTCCATTTTGGACGATTATCTTTCTGTGCGCGGGCTGGAGCAGATTAGCCTGGCTGTGACAGGAAAAGTGTGGAGTGGAAAAGAATTGTATGGTCTGGTAAAAGCGGGAAACATGGAGGCAGAAGAAGTCTGGAGAAGATTTGGAGCAGATGTGGCGGCTGGCCTTCTTCCTGTGCTGGAGAAATATCAGCCGGATCTGCTGCTTCTGGGCGGACAGATTGCAAAAAGTTTTTCCTGGTTTGGAAAAGAACTGGAAAGAGAGTGCGAGAAAAGAAAGATTCGGATTCAGATAGAAACGGAAACATCCGGCCGTGCCATGGAAGGCCTGTTGTCACAGTTTCCTGAAAAAAACACAATAGAGCAAAAATATTTTCAGAAACAAAAATATAATGCTATGGAGAGAAAAGAAGAAGGAGAAACTGCAAAAATGGATAGAAATCCGGGAGCACCGCCGCTGTATGCGCAGCTGGAACAGATTCTGAAACAGCAGATCGAATGCGGTACGTACAAAAAAGGAGATTTTCTGCCAACAGAAAAAGAGCTGATGGAAAAGTACGAGCTTTCGCGTGTGACAGTACGCCAGGCGATGGCGAATCTGGTACAGAGCGGTTACGCACGTGCACGGCGTGGCATCGGAACAGATGTTGTCTACGAGAAAGTCGAAGAGCAGATGGAAGGTGTCATCAGTTTCACGGAAGAAATGAAAAAGCATCATATCGAAATGCAGACAACATACTGCAAGATGGAACTGATAAGTCCCGGGGAAACGGTAGCAAGAAGTCTGCAGATTCCATTGACGGAGCCATGTTATTGCCTGAAACGTGTGAGGAATGCTGTGGGAAAACCCATGGTCTATACCATTACGTATCTGAAAAAAATCTGCGAACTGCCAACAGAGCCGGAGCCATACATGGAATCGCTGTATCAGTATCTGCGGGAGGAACATGGAATCTATATTGAATCCGGCCGGGATACGCTTGAGGCGGCACTTCCATCGGAAGAGGTGCAGAAAGCACTGAAAATTGATGCGCAGATGCCTATTTTTATCCGGACACGGCAGACATTTCGGAAGGGCGGCGAGGTTTTTGAATATTCGATCTGCTATTATCCGGGAAATCGTTATAAGTACACGGTGGAACTGTAAACATATGACATGTAAAAAAACGAAACCGGACAGAAGTGCGAAATCCGCCAGATGCGAAAGCGTTGAAACAAAGATGATAGGTCTGATCGGCGCAGGAAACACCCCAATGGATGGAAGAAAAATTAAGAAAAGGAAAAGAATCCAAATGAATTTAAAAAAGAAATATGGAAACTACGAATTACATCCGCAAATGAAAATCACAGGATATGAAAATGAAATCTGGGATGAAAAAAAGGAGATCATTGAAGAATTAAAACGGGCGGTTCAGGAAAAACAGAAAGAAAAGAAAACCTGTATTCTTTCCTTTGATCTGTACCCGGGTGTACGAAAAGAAGAAATAATGGAACTGGCCAATGCGCTGCAGCCAGACCGGATTTTTGATATCGAAGACTGTGCCAAAGACGAAGAAACGCTGTTAAGAGAATTTAAAGATTACATCACCGATGACCGTGTTTTCGGCATTATGTGTCATAAAACCATAGACACCTGGTTTGAGAGCGAAAAGCTGGAAACCATGAAAAAAGCAATTGAGACAGAACGTGCGGAAGAAAAAGATACAAACGGTGGTCTGATCGTGATCGTTGGTACAGCGACAGAGCTTCTGGCCGAAGCAGATGTTCTTGTCTACTGTGATCTGACCCGATGGGAAATTCAGCTCCGCTACCGGAGCGGCATGCCAAACTGGCACAGTACCAATTATAATGATCCGATCCTGACGAAATATAAACGGGGATTTTTCATTGAATGGCGTCTGGCGGACCGCTATAAAAAAGAGCGGTATGAAAAATTCACGTATCTTCTGGATACGGAGAAAGAAAATGCACCGGTTCTTACAACGGGAAATGCCTTCCGAGGCGCACTGCAGCAGCTTGCCAGAAAGCCATTTCGTATGGAGCCGTATTTCGACCCTGGCGTATGGGGCGGTCAGTGGATGAAGGAAAACTTTGGTCTGGATGCATCGAAGGAAAATTTCGCGTGGAGCTTTGACGGAGTTCCGGAGGAAAACAGCCTGAATCTGGAAATCGGCGGAAAAGTCTTAAAAGTACCGGCACAGGATCTTGTCTTCTATGCGCCGCATGAACTGCTGGGTGAAAGAGTCCACGGCCGGTTCGGCGCAGAATTCCCGATCCGTTTTGACCTGCTGGATACGATGGGCGGCCAGAACCTTTCCATGCAGGTACATCCGCTGACCGAATATATCTATGAAAAATTCGGCATGCCATATACGCAGGATGAGAGCTACTATCTTCTGGATGTCGATGAAGACGAAGAAACGTATGTATACCTCGGCCTCAAAGAAGGCGTGGATAAAAAAGAGATGGAGCGGGAACTTCGTGCAGCAGAAAAAGGAGAAGAGCTTTTCCCTGCGGAAAAATATGTCAACAAAATTCCGGTCAAAAAACACGATCATGTGCTGATCCCGGCAGGAACGGTGCACTGCTCAGGAAAAAACACAATGGTGCTGGAAATCAGTGCGACACCGTATATTTTTACCTTCAAACTCTGGGACTGGGGCCGCCTTGGCATGGATGGACTGCCGCGTCCGATCCATCTCGACCACGGTATGAAAAATATCCAGTGGAACCGCGATACCAAATGGGTGTACGACAATATCGTCGGCCAGACCAGAACGCTGGAAAAAACAGAAAACTGTGAAGTAGAGCGCACCGGACTGCACAGCCGCGAGTTTATCGACACAATCCGCTATACACTTTCCGGGCCGCACACCATCTCGATGGATGACACGGTTCATGTGATGAATCTTGTGGAGGGACGAAGTGCCCGCATCGAGAGCATGGATGGCAGCTTTGCACCGTTCACGGTACATTACGCAGAAACCGCCATCGTTCCTGCAGCGGTCGGAACATACCGGATTGTACCGGAAGAGGGCGAAATGATTAAAATGCTGGTGGCATCTGTGGGGTAAAGAGAGATAAAAATTTTGAGCAACATAGAACAGGAAAAGGAGAAATTATCATGACACACAAAATCAGAGAAGTCTACATCGTACATCATTCCCACACTGACGTGGGATACACCGATCTGCAGGAGCAGGTGATCTACAACCAGGCAAAACAACATTCCGCCGGGCAGTCGAACTGATTGAAAATGGAATCAAAAACAACACAACCCAGAAAGATCTGAAATGGAACTGTGAGACATGGTACTGCGTGGAGCAGTTTTTCAAAATGGCAACGGAGGAAGAAAAAGAAAAGTTTTTCGATCTGGTAAAAAAAGGAAACATCGGTCTGTCTGCCAATTATCTGAACTTTAATGATCTTGCCGACTGCAAATATCTGAAAGAAAAAATCCATACGATGCAGGAAATCTGCGGCGAAAAAGGAATCCAGATCAAAACAGCCATGATTGCAGATATTAATGGTATCTCCATGGGACAGCGCGATGCCCTGATCGAAAACGGAGTAGAAATTTTTGTATACCAATATCCATACCCATCACGGCATGTATCCGCTGTATCAGAACCAGAAACCGTATTTCTGGGAAAATGAGAACGGACAGCGTCTGCTGGTATGGAATGGTGAGCATTATAACCTGGGAAATGCCCTCGGCATCGTCCTGAATAAAAATGTTAACTTTATGACAGAAAATTACTTCGGCAAAAAGAATGGTGATGTGACAGGACTTCTGGAAAATCTGCACACGAATCTGGCTGCGAGCATAAAGGAATATGAAGAAAACGGTTATCCGTACGATTTCTATATCACCAGTGTTTCCGGCGTTTTTTCGGATAATGCGCCGATCAACCCGGCCATTGCAGATACGGTTGCGCTGTTTAATGAAAAATATGGCGAAGAAGTCACCATGCATATGGTGACGCTTCAGGAATTGTATGACAAAATCCGGGATAAAGTGCAGGATGCACCAGTGTATCGGGGTGCCATCAATGACTGGTGGGGCAATGGCGTTGGAAGTACACCATATGCGGTAAAACATTACAAAGAAGCCGTACGACTGAACCATATCTGCGACCGACTGGAAGAAAAAACAGGGGTACATAACGAAGAACTGATCCAGGCTTATGGCGACAATTCTCTTTTGTATGCAGAGCACACCTGGGGTCATTCTGCTACGGTAACCAATCCGTATGATACCATGGTAACAAATCTGGATATGCGAAAAAGCAGCTATGCTTCCAAGGCACATGAGGCCGCGGCAATGCGTAAAAATGAACAGTGCCATAAACTGGGTGATATCCTGCGGTATTACAATCTGTCCGGCAAAGTGAAAGCGGTCTCCACAAGCCATCAAAAGAGAGTATTTCCGGTAGAATTTTACGTAGAAACCTTAAGTCTTTCTGCAGTTAAAGTAACCGATGACAAAACAAAACAGGAGATGGAGGTGCAGCTGTCTGCTCATCCGCGCGGAGTCCTGATAAGTTTTCTGGCAGAATTTGAGCCAATGGAAGAGAAAACGTTCACGTACGAAGAGCAGCCGGCTCCGTCCCAGACCCTGTTCACCAGAACTGCCTGGGTAGGCGCAGAGCGGGTGCGCGATATTGTGAACACGTACGATCCGGAAAGTTACAAACTGCCTTACGGTCTGGAAAACGATTTCTTTCAGATCAAATGGAAAGTCGGAGAGGGTATTACCTCCTTTTACAATAAAAAAGCAGAGGTTGAAATGTGCAAATCCGGTTTGGAAACGTTCTTCACGCCGGTTTATGAACGCACCGAAATACGGAAGGGTGTTTATGCGGAACGCAGTCTGATCGGAAGAAATATCCGCGGACTTCACGCAGAGCAGTATCAGGGTGACCTTACGGATGTGAAAATTCTGGATCACGGACCGGTGTTTACCAAAGTAGAACTGATCTTTACCCTGGAGGGAACGTATCACAGCAGTGTTGTGATCAAAATGTACCGTCATCTTCCGAAAATTGAGTTTTCTTACCGGGTAGCCAAAACATTAAGCGAGGATATCGAAAGCCTGTACCTTCCGTTATCGTTAAATCTTCCGGATGCGGAAGTGATGATCCAGAACGGAGGTGTTACCATGCGCCCTGGTATTGATCAGCTTCCTGGCACCAATATGGAATACTATATTGCGGATGAAGGGCTCGTTTACCGGACAAAAGATCAGACGATTCTGGTTAATACTTTTGACACACCGTTACTTTACATGGGGGAGATGGAATCCCACCCAATCCTTCTGTGCGATAACAAAGAGGAGAATAATAAACGGCCGGTTTACAGCTGGATTATGAATAACACATGGGAAACAAACTTCAAGATGGACCTGTCCGGATTCAGTGAGTTCCGTTATGGAGTGGAGATTGTGGAGCAGGGAACCGCAGAGAAAGATATGGAAAGTCTGTCAGATAATGACAAGGGTGTGGTTACCTTTATTTGCGGGTAATCATTGTTCCGCGGTTTTACGGCGGTGTTAGGCAATGAGGCCATGGCTGTCTGGCGGTAGTATGAAAAACAGTAGAAGATGAAAAAAGACAGCGGGGAGTATGACAATTAGACGAAAAAATCAGACTTTCCGCTGCTTTTTCGTTAAAAATGAAAACAGGCGAAAAAGTACTGCGTTAATATTAAGATGTTATGTGACTTAACACAAGAACACAGATTTTCTGTCTAAAAAATCAAAAGAAACAGAAGAATACTCCTCGATCTATACAAATTAGGACTGGAAAATAAGAATTTTAATATACAAAATAACGAAAAGGCTATTGACAATCTTTCTAAAAGATGTTAACATCTAAACACAAGTTAAGAAACAAATAGAGGGGCTGTTGGTAACATGGCAGAGAGAAAATCAGTATCCATGCAGGACCTGGCAGATAAGCTGGGCATCAGTAAAGTAACAGTTTCCAAGGCGCTGAACGGAAAAGACGGCGTGGGAGAAGAACTGAAAGAAAAGATTTTTGCGCTTGCGAGAGAATCCGGTTATGTCCTTCCGGACTACGGAAAACGGAAGAGCAAAAAAGTCGGTATCATCATGAGTCCGCGGTTCAGCTCCGGAGACGAAGGAAAATTTTATATGGCAATGTACGAGCGGATCATCTACGAGCTGCAGAGAGCATCCTGTTCGAGTATCATGATTTCTCCGACAACAGCAACACTCCCGTCGGACATGAACACGATACAGACCAGAGGGCTGTTCGACGGCCTGATCTTTCTTGGTATTCTCGATAAGGGTGTCCGGGAGCAGATTGCACAGATTGATCTCCCGAAAGTGTATGTGGACATCTACGATCGAACCCACAAATCCGATTCCGTCATCACCGAGAATATTTACAGCTCCTATGAGCTGACCAATTACCTGATCCAGCAGGGCCACACAGACATCGGATTTGTCGGAACCGTAGGAAGTACAACCAGTATTTCCGACCGATATCTCGGATATCTGCGGAGAATGCTGGAGGAGGGAATTTCCCCGAAAAATGAGTGGAGAATCCCGGACCGAAGCGAGGAAGGCATTGCCATTCCGCTTTTGCTACCGGAGAAGCTGCCCACCGCATTTGTCTGTAACTGCGATGCCACCGCATTCAAATTAGTGCAGGCATTAAAAGAGCGTGGAATCTGCGTACCGGAGGATGTTTCCGTGACCGGTTTTGATGATTCCATTTATGCACAACTGTGCAGTCCGTCGCTCACCACGGTTGCGGTTGACACCGACGCGATTGCACGTCTTGCGGCAAAACGTATGATCAAACATATGAATGAACCGCAGAAAAAGAGCGGCGAGGTATACCGCATTCCCGGAAAGATTATTTACCGGGATTCCGTTTGTAAGATAAACGGATCAAGTGATAAGCCCGAGCAATCGGGAGAAGGAGGAAAAAATCTTGAGTAAACCAAGCAAAAAGAAAAAAGGACGCTGGACCAAGAATGACACGGAGCTGACCGTCATGGCGCTGCCGACCACCATCTGGTATATTCTGTTCTGCTTCCTGCCTATGTTCGGTCTGATCATTGCGTTCAAGAATTACAAAATCACCGGCGGAAAGAGTTTCATTTATAACCTGCTCCACAGTGACTGGGCCGGCTTCAAAAACTTTTCGTTCCTGATCAGATCCAACGACCTGTTCGTCATCCTGAGAAACACAATCCTGTATAACCTTGCATTTATCGTTCTTGGTATGGTATTTTCCGTAGGACTGGCTATCATGATCAGCCTGCTGCACAACAAAAGAGCGTCGAAGGTATATCAGACGATGATGTTCTTCCCATATTTCATGTCATGGGTTGTAGCTTCCTACTTCCTGGATGCATTCCTGAACCAGGACAACGGTCTGATCAACAGTATAATGAGAAATGCAGGCAAGGAACCGATTCAGTGGTACATGAGTGCCGGTGTATGGCCATTTATCCTGATCTTCATGTATCTGTGGAAATCTACCGGATACAACATGGTTATCTACCTGTCCAGCATTTCCGGTATTGATACCACACTGTACGAGGCAGCCGTTATGGACGGCGCCAATAAGAGACAGCAGGTATGGCACATTACCCTGCCTTGCTTAAAGAGTGTCATCATCATGATGTTCATCCTGAATGTCGGAAAGGTCTTCTACTCCGACTTCGGACTGTTCTTCCAGCTTTCTCAGGGAGCAAGCGGTTCGATCTTCAAAACGACAGCAACTATCGACACATATGTATACAACGCACTGCAGTCTTCCACTCCGATCGGAATGACTTCTGCGGCAACATTCTTCCAGTCTGTTGCATGCTGCATCACCATCCTTCTTGCCAATGCCATTGTGAAGAAGATTGATGAAGACAGCGCGATTATTTAAGGAGGTACAAAAATGGCAAAAAAGAAAAAAGATCTTGATCTGGCTTCCTCTTCACATTTAAATCAGATCCAGGGATCTACAAATGCAATTTTCAATGTTATTTTTGTGATCCTTGCCCTGGCCTGCATTATCCCGGTGGTATTCATCTTCATGATCTCGATTTCTTCCGAGCATTCGATCAAGATGAATGGCTACCAGTTTATCCCGAGTGCATACTCGCTGGATTCCTACAAATTCCTTCTTCGGGAAGGACAGATGATTGTGACTGCACTTGGCGTTTCCGTTGCGGTAACGGTTATCGGTACGGTAATCGGAGTTGCCCTTACAATGCTGATGGGTTACGTTCTTTCCAGAAGCACCTACAAACTGAACGGATTCTTCACCATGGTCGTTTTTATTCCAATGATCTTCAATGGTGGTATGATTTCTTCTTATGTAGTTAACACACAGTTCCTCAACCTGAAAAACAGTATCTGGGCGCTGATCCTTCCGCTTTGTGTTTCTTCGTTCAACGTTGTTATCTGTAAAACGTTCTTCAAGACCAACATTCCGGAATCCATCATTGAGTCGGCACAGATCGACGGAGCAACCCAGTTCCAGATTTTCGGAAAGATCGCCCTGCCGCTGTCGAAACCGCTGATGGCAACGATCGCCCTGTTCCTCACCTTCGGTTACTGGAACGACTGGTTCCAGTCTTCCCTGTACATCAGCGATACCAAGCTGTATTCCCTGCAGGCTCTGCTGGATCACGTACAGAGAAATATTGAGGTGATGGCAAACAACCCGTCTCTTGGCGTTACCACGGCACAGTACATGAACTCGATGCCAAAAGAGGGCGCCCGTATGGCGATGGCAATCATCATCATCATCCCGATCGCATGCTGCTATCCGTTCTTCCAGAAATACTTCATTTCCGGTCTGACGGTCGGTGCGGTAAAAGGCTGATCGACCATTTACCTTTATGGATCTCATACTGAAGCAAAAGGCTTCGGTTAAGGATAATTTCAACATTCTATATTTTATATCAGGAGGATGCTACAATGAAAAAGAAACAGTTTTTAGCTCTTGCACTTTCTGCTGTTATGGCCGGTGGCATGCTGGCAGGCTGCGGAAGCAGCAACGGAAGCAGCAGCTCTTCAAAGAGTGATGCAAAAGATGAAGTTGTTACACTGAAATGGATTCAGGTTGGTAACGGAATGCCGAAGGATTATGATGAGTGGCTTGCACAGATCAACCCATATCTGGAGGAGAAAATCGGCGTTAATGTAGACATGGAAATCGTTCCGTGGGGTGACTGGGATAACAGAAGAAGCGTTATCACAAACTCCGGCGAGTATTTCGATATCCTGTTCACCGACCAGAACCGTTACTCTTCTGAGGTGAACACCGGCGCACTGATGGACATTACAGATCTGCTCAAAGACAACGCTTCCGAGCTGTATGACATGATTCCGGAAGATTACTGGAAAGCAGTAGAAGTAAATGGAAAAATCTACGGCGTACCGACCTACAAAGACAGCTCCCTTTCCGAGTACTTTGTATGGGATCAGGATATTGCAGACAAATATAACATTGATGTAAATTCTGTAACAGATTTCAATACTCTGTACGATGCTCTGAAGACAGTAAAAGAGGGCGAAGGCGGATCTCCGTACTTCATGTCCAAAAATGGTGCAAACTTCCTGCTGAACCTGAACTACGATGATTTAAGCTCCGGACTTCCGGCAATCGGCGTTAAATACGGCGATGACAGCAAGACCGTTGTCAATCCGCTGGATGACGAAGAAATCCTTTCCAACCTGGATATCGTTCGTAAAATGTATCAGGAGGGCATCATCAACGGAGACGCTCCGACAGCAGATGATTCCAGCAAATACGCAATGTTCTTTGTTGCACAGGGATGGAGCGGCGCTGCAAAAACAACATGGGGTCCGAACAATGGTATCGCCAATTGTTCAGCAGTACAGTATGGCAACACAGTCGTTTCCAACACAACTGTACGTGGTTCCATCAATGGTATTTACTCCGGATGCAAGCACCCGGACAAAGCACTTCAGCTTCTGAACCTGGTAAATACGGATTCCAAAGTACGTGACTGGTTCTACTATGGAGCAGAAGGAAAAGACTTCGAGTACACCGATGACAATAAGGTACACCGCCTGACCACTGACTGGGGTATGGCCGGATATACCCAGGGTACTTTCTTCAACGTAACTCAGACAGACGATGTTGACTTCAACCAGTGGGATGAAGTAGAAGAGCTGAACGAGAAAGCAACTCCGTCTGAGATGCTTGGATTCAACCTGGATACCTCCAACATCGAAACAGAGCTTGCAAACTGCCGTGCCGTATATGAAAAATACTATTCTGAGTTATTCACCGGCGCACAGGATCCAAGAGAGCTTGTAAAAACCATCGATGCTGAGCTTGAGACAGCAGGCTGGGAGACCATCCGCGAGGAAGCTCAGAAACAGATTGACGCACAGAAATAAGTTTGATACATTAACTTTATAAGAACTACAACAGGGCATTTTCGATTACGGAGATGCCCTGTTGCAGGATAACGGGAAATGAAAAAATTGAGCGAAAGGATGAAAAAAGAATGAAAGAGACATTACCAAAGTCCGTTCAGGAGCTGATTTTAAGCCTGAGAGAAAAACTGAAAGACGAGCCGGAAATCGTTGATATGTTTGAGCGATGCTACTCCAATACCCTCGACACAACCGTAAAGAAAATGGAGGACGGCAGCACCTACGTCATCACCGGAGATATCCCGGCAATGTGGCTGCGTGACTCGGTAGCACAGCTGCGCCCGTACCTTGTTCCGGCGCAGAACGACCCGGAGCTGGCTGACCTGATCGCAGGCCTCATCCGCCGCCAGTTTATGTGCATCAACATCGATCCATACGCAAACGCATTCAACGAAGGACCGAACGGCAACTGCTGGGAGAAGGACGAGACCGATATGGGACCGTGGATCTGGGAGAGAAAGTATGAGATCGATTCTCTCTGCTATCCGCTGCAGTTCTCCTATCTGTTCTGGAAGAACACCGGAAGAACGGATCAGTTTGACGAGGTTTTCTGGGAAGGTGTTGACAAAATCCTGACTGTATTTGAGACTGAAATGAACCACGAGGAGAAATCCCCGTACAGCTTCATCCGTAAAAACTGCTCCTACACCGATACGCTTTCCCGCGATGGAAAAGGTGCGCAGGTAAAATCCGGCATCGGCCTGATCTGGTCCGGCTTCCGTCCAAGCGATGATTCCTGCCGTTACGGTTATCTGATTCCGTCCAACATGTTTGCGGTTGTCGTTCTGAATTATCTGAAGGAGATCGCAGATTTCGTCGGCGGAAAAGAGGAGATTGCGAAGAAAGCAGAAGAGATGGCAAAGACCGTAAAACAGGCCATTGAGACTTACGGTACCACCCATATCTGGGGACTTGGCGATGTTTATGCTTACGAGGTAGACGGCTTTGGCCAGTATAATCTGATGGACGATGCCAATGTACCGAGTCTTCTGGCTATGAGCTATCTCGGCTACGAGCCGGAAAGCCAGGAAGTGGCTGACAACACAAGAAAGCTGATCTTAAGCGAGGCAAACCCGTTCTATTATGCAGGAACGAAGCTTTCCGGTATCGGAAGCCCGCACACACCGGTTCGCTACGTATGGCACATCTCCAAAGCCATCGAGGGACTGACCGCACCGACAAAGGAGGAGAAACATCAGATGATCCACGAACTGATGGCAACCGACGGGGGTACAGGACTGATGCACGAGGGTGTTTTCGTAGATGATCCGACCGTTTACACCAGAGAGTGGTTCTCCTGGGCGAATGCGATGTTCTGCGAGCTGGTGATGCAGTATTGCGGGTATGAGATTAAGAAATAAACAAAAAGAAAAACGAAAAAGATAGAAAAGAGGAGGCTGTGGTCGCTGCACAGCCTCCTCTTTTCGTCTACACCAAAGAAAACTGTCAGTAACAGTTTCCCTGAAAGGAGGGACAGCAGTGGGGAGAATACTGCTGTCCCAGGGGAACATGGGATTTTCATTTTGATTCATTTCTCTGCACACGGGGTATTATACACAGTTTTTTTGTGATATGTAAAAGATATAATTGATATGAAAGATATAATAAATTGGCATGACGAAGAAATGTAAAAGAATCTGAGCATCAGAAAATCTTAGGAAATTTATTGGGATTTCTTTGGAAAAGAAGAAGCGGAATCCTAAGAATGTTTTGGTAGAATCCTCTTATCAAGTGAAGATGAGAGAGGAAAGAACATGACCTGGAAAAACGAGAAAAAATCAAAAGCATTACTTGTGGTATTCGGCATTTACCTGGCGCTGCTTGTCTGGTGCATTTTATTCAAATTCGCTCTGCGCCCGGAAGAAATTCCGCACCTGCGGGGGATTAATCTGATTCCGTATGCGGCGTCGGTTGTGGTGAACGGGAAAGTGCAGATTAGTGAAATTATCGAAAATATGCTGGTCTTTCTGCCGTTCGGCCTCTGCATCTCAGCCTTCTATCCGGACAGCGAAATCCAGAACCGCATTCTCCTTGCATCGGGACTGAGCCTGTTTTTTTGAGGTGACGCAGTATATTTTTGCGATCGGCGCGAGTGATATTACGGATGTGATCGATAATACGCTTGGCGCGGTGATCGGAATTCTATTGTATCTGGGGATGAAAAAAATCTGGAAAGAGAAGACGGGAAAGATCATTACCATTCTGGGAGCGGTGCTGGAAGTGCTGTTTCTGGCGTTATTGTTTTTTACGTTTGCGGCGAATAGGATGTTTTAAGATTGGAATTCAGGAAAGGATAGTGTATAATCGAGAAAAGGACAAATTCCGAAAGCAGGTGTGATGGATGGAAAAAGTAATCAGTATAGGAAAACAGAATTTTGCATCCTTAAGGGAAAACCATTATTTCTTTGTGGATAAATCTCACTTCATCAAGGACTGGTGGGAAAACGGGGATGAAATCACCTTGATCACCCGCCCCCGCCGCTTTGGCAAGACACTGAATATGAGCATGCTGGACTGCTTTTTCTCTAATAAATATGCCGCCCGGGGCGATCTGTTTGAAGGACTTGGCGTTTGGAAAGAAGAAAAATATCGGGAACTGCAGGGAAAGTATCCGGTGATCTTTTTGAGTTTTGCAGCCGTGAAAGCAGATCAGCTTTCGGAAGCAAAAATTCAGATCAAACAGCAGATTGCGAGAGTGTATGAAGAAAACCGTTATCTTCTGGATGGGGATCTGCTGAGCGGAAATGAGAAGAAAGCATACAACGAGGTCAATCTGCATATGGGTGATGCGGAGGCCGCAGCGGCACTCAATAATATGAGTATGTATCTGGCGCGGTATTACGGCAGAAGAGTGATTATTCTGCTGGATGAGTACGACACGCCGATGCAGGAAGCGTATGTCCATGGCTACTGGGCGGAATTTACAACGTTTGTGCGGAGTCTGTTTAATGCGACGTTTAAAACGAATCCTTATCTGGAACGTGCGATGATGACCGGAATCACGAGGGTTTCGAAAGAAAGTATTTTTTCTGACTTAAATAATCTGCGTGTGGTGACGACGACATCGGATCTGTATGCGGAATGTTTTGGATTTACCGAAAAGGAAGTTTTTGCATCTCTGGACGAGTTCGGAATGGGAGACAAAAAGGACGTTGTGAAGCAGTGGTATGATGGATTTATCTTTGGCGGACACCGCGATATCTACAATCCATGGTCGATTACCAATTATTTAAAAGAAAAGAAACTGCGCCCGTACTGGGCAGATACGAGTTCGAACGGTCTGGCAGGAAAGCTGATCCGCACCGCCTCGCCGGAAATCAAAGAGTATATGGAAGATCTACTGAACGGACAGGCAGTCACGGTGAACTTTGATGAGCAGATGGTGTTTGAACAGCTGGATTACAATGAAAATGCAATCTGGAGTCTGCTGCTCGCGAGCGGTTATCTGAAAGCGGAAGAGGTGGAGTATCGCGGAATTACTTTGAAGCCGTGGTATCAGCTCCGTATCACCAATCTGGAAACGGTGAGCATGTTTGATGATATGTTCCGCGGATGGTTTGAAGCATCGGAAGCTGGGTACAGCAGCTTTGTGAAAGCACTGATGCAGGGCGATCTGGAAGCGATGAATTATTATATGAATAAAGTGTCACTTGCAACATTCAGCCATTTTGACGTTGGCGGAGAGAACAGTGAAAGTCTGGAGCCGGAACGATTCTATCATGGCTTCGTCCTGGGACTGATGGCAGAGCGTGCGGAGTGTTATCAGATCCGGTCGAATCGGGAAAGTGGATTTGGACGGTATGATGTGATGATGATTCCGAAGAATAGAGAAAAAGATCCGGCGATTATTATTGAATTTAAAGTCTGCAGCCGGGTAAAAAAGGAGACACTGGAAGATGCGGTGCAGGAGGCTTTAAAACAGATCGTGGATAAAAAATACGACGCAGAACTGGTGGCCCTTGGCGTGCCGCAGGAAAGGATCCGGCATTATGGGTTTGCATTTGCGGGGAAGAATGTGTTGATTGGAGCAGAATGAGAGAAACGGGTGATGAAGGTCATCCGTTTCTTTTGGCGTAAAATGGTATTCCTATTGACTCACTATGATATAGATAGTATGTATAAATTTAATTTTTAAAATTAGTTTTTACGTGAGGATATTTTATCTATGTAAACGATTTTCTTCCACTACCTTAAAACTGCTTTCGTAAATCCATCCGATTTTCTGCAGCTACGTTTCGTCAGCATGGCCTACGGCATGATGATGGCATCCGCCGGCTTTCCCTGGTATGATTCACTTCTGGTAAGTCTGACGGTCTATACGGGCGCGTTCCAGTTCGTTCTGATTACGTTTCTTTCTAGCGGCGCTTCCCTCATCACCATTGCGCTCACTGCACTTCTGATGAACAGCCGCCAGAGTTTTTACAGCATTACCTTCCTGAAGGAATTCAAACAGATGGGGCGCCGCAAGCTGTACATGATTCACACGATGACCGATGAGACATACGCCGTAAACTGTACCTTAGATCTTCCGAAAAAAGAAAAAGAGGACACCATGTTCCTCGTCGCTCTGTTCAGCCGCTACTATTGGATAGTTGGTTCGGTTCTCGGCGGCATTTTAGGCCAGATCGTTCCATTTGACCTGACGGGCCTTGATTTCTGTATGACAGCCCTGTTTCTCATTATCTTCATTGACCAATGGGAAAAAGCAGAGAAGCACACGCTGGCGCTGTCTCCGCTCTGATCACCTTCGGACTCCGTGCACTCCCGTTTCTTGCATTTTCCGGCAGCCGTAAAATGCCCGCATCACTCGAACGACTCGGCCAGGCACTGCCGTCTGCCATCATGGCGGTACTGATCATTTACTGTATGAAAGATATTCCCACCGGCGGTATCTCTGCCGCAGTACCGAAACTGCTCGCAGCAGCGGTCGTTTTTATCACCTACAAATGGAAACACCAGACCCTCGTCTCCATCCTTCTTGGAACCATTTCGTATATGATGCTTCTGCGTCTCTTTTAAAAAGAAACGGTGCAGTTCTGAATTCATGGCAGAAATTCAGAACTGCACCGTTTTTCTATTCTCTATATGCATTAGAAGGATTGGCAATTATTCGATGACTTCGTACTCTCCGTCGCCCGTCTTTTTGAATAACGGAAGCTTCTGCAGAAATACAATATCTTTTCGATCAGCAGCATCGCCCTCAGCAAGGATCGCTGCTTTTTTTACAACCTCTGCACTGGCATTCGCCATCAGGCATTCCAGTGCGTGCAGGGACTCGCCGGTGGAAATGACATCATCCAGCAGGCAGACACGTTTGCCGCGGATTTTATCTGCGTCTTTTCCATCCAGACAAAGATGCTGCTCACCCGCTGTTGTAATCGAATGAACGGATGCGGAAACCACATCTTTCATGTAGGATTTTGTGCTTTTTCGTGCAACGATAAATTCTTTATGGCCCAGCTCTTTGCTTACTTCATACGCTAGGGCAATACCTTTCGCTTCTGCGGTGACAATGGCATCGACTTCTCCGATTTTTGCGGCCAGCTCCGGCGCACATGCACTTACCAGCTCGGTGTCACCAAGGACAACAAAGCTTGCAAACGCCATCTCCTCACTGATCGGGATAAATGGAAGTGTTCTTTTCACTCCGCAGAGCTCCATGCTGTATTCTTTCATACGATTTTCCTCTTATGTTACTGAATTTATAATCCAAGCAGTTTTGCAGCAACACCGGCCAGCATTCCGAGGAACGGGTTTGTTACTGCAGTGACAACCATTGTGGTTCCGCCGACGGCTGCATTGATAGCGAAGGCAGACGGCGCATCCAGTACAACGGTTTTGAAGATACCGAGTACAAACAGGAAACCTGCGATCGAAGAAGACGGAACAAATTTTCCGATTTTCGGAAGCAGTTTCAGAAGCAGAATTACACCGATCACAACCATCATGATGACACCAGCCCATACAGCGTGCGGTGCATTGGCAGTTGCGGAAATGATTGCCTCAACCGGGGCTCCTCCGAAAAAGGAAGAAAACATATCGGCCAGGGAAGAAATCACGGTCAGGTTATCGACGTTGTAATTTCCACCGGTTGCCATTCCTGCGGTAATTCCGCCGAAGGAAATGTTGGAACCAATGTTCAGGCAGACCATACCGAGTGCGCCGAGAATTACGTTGGCATTGATTGTAAATTTCTGGCGGACAAATTTATCATCCTCTACGACAATGCTGGATTTCTCTTTGTTGAAAAATGCATTGGCAATGCAGGATGCTACAACGGAAATGACGATGGTATAAACCAGGGTATTGGCACTGTCTTTGGTAAAGTAATAGGTGATCAGTGCTGCGGCCAGGGAAACACCGCCGGAAATGGCATCACTCTTGATCATATCGATCGCGGCCTTTACCAGAATGATACCGACACCGGCCATCATTCCATAGGCAACATCCTCACCTACAAAGTTTACGATTTTTGTCAGCAGTCCAAACACTCCGATCAGAGCCATAATCACACCGCCGATAAAAATCATCGTACAGCGTTCCGAACGGTCTTTTCCAGCCGTTCCGGCGTAAGTGATCGTCTCCGCCTGGAAGGAAATTGGTGCGACACTCTGCGTAATCGTATTGCCCACCGCACCAACAAAGAATGCCAGCGCCGTCGGAACCGATGCAAATCCAAACGTCAGAGCAAGAAGACCCTGCGGCAGACCATTCAGCACAACGCCGATGATTGCCAAAAGATCTGTTAAAATGGCTTTCATACTAAATACTCCTCCTCACTATGAAATATGTCGTTTTGAAGCAAAGAAAAGTGTAGCACCAAAACCGGTCAAAGTAAACCAGATCAGTCATGAAAGGTTTTTGTCAGTGATAATAAGTCAATCTTATATACAAAATATTATTATTTCTGTGTGCTAATAAATCAAGAGGATTTTTAAATGTCTGCATAACCAATAATCAATAGTTACAAAACTGGGTGCCATTATTTGGAATTGTGCATATAGAAGCGAAGAAAAAGATTTGCTATACTAAATCTGTATAAGGGTTTTTATCACAGTTATAAGAAATGGAAAGGGGATTTTTACTTATGGCAATTACAGAGACAAAAACAAAATATGGACAGGTTCATGGTGTGCAAAAAGACGGCTACACGGTATTCCGCGGCGTTCCGTACGCAAAGCCGCCGGTAGGCGAAAAACGATTCTGCCCGCCGGAAGAGCCGGCGTGCTGGGAGGGCGTTTATAAGGCGGATCATTTCGGATGCGTCTGCCCGCAGACCGAGCATGAGCCGGACTCCTTCTATGGAAAAGAATTTTATCTCGACCCGGAATTCGGCATGAAGCAGAGTGAGGACTGTCTGTACTTAAACATCTGGACACCGGCAAATACAGTGGATGAAAAACTGCCGGTTGCTTTCTGGATTCACGGCGGCGCGTTTATGCACGGCTTCAGCCACGAATCCGAATTTGATGGAGCTGCTTACTGCGAACGCGGAGTGATTCTCGTTGCGATCAATTACCGTCTCGGTGCTTTCGGATTTTTGGCACATCCGTGGCTGTCCGAGGAGAGCGGTGCCGGAAGAAGCGGAAACTACGCGATTCTCGACCAGATCGCAGCACTGAAATGGGTAAAAGAAAATATCGCAGCATTCGGCGGCGACCCGGAAAATATCACCGTATTCGGCCAGTCCGCGGGATGTATGAGCGTACAGACACTCGTCAGTTCTCCGCTGACTGAAAACTGGATCAGCAAAGCCATTTTCCAGAGCGCCGGCGGCTACGACACCGGACTGAACCGCGATATGCCGCTTTCCGAGGCAGAAACCATCGGCCAGGAATTTGTAGAGCTTAGCGGAGCAAAATCGCTGGAAGAACTGCGTGCGATTCCGGCTGAGAAAATTGTGGAGCTGCAGGAGGAGTTTGGCCGCGTAAATCCATCGAGAATGCTGAGCTTCGTACCGAACATCGACAATCATCTGCTGACCTGCGGCTATAACGATGCCGTAACCGAAGGAAAAATCAAGGACATCCCATATATGCTCGGTTCAACTGCAGACGACATCGGTGTGTTCCCGGAGATGAAAGAAAAAGGCGAGCACGGCGGCATCTATAAGGGATGCATCAACTGGAGCATTGCGCTGGAAAAACTCGGAAGAAAACCGGCTTACGTTTACTACTTCACCCGTGCCCTGTTAGGTGACGACGCCGGAGCGTTCCATTCCTCCGAACTCTGGTACATGTTCGGAACCCTGGGCCGAAGCTGGCGCCCGAAAACCGAAGGCGACTATGCCCTCAGCAAAGAAATGATGGACGACTGGACCAATTTCATGAAAACCGGAAACCCGAACGCAGAGGGAAAAGACGACTGGAAACCATGCACAAAGGACGACCCGTATGTGCAGGTGCTGGATGTGAGAAAATAAGCAGAAGGAAATAAAAATGGCAATCGAATATAAAAGACTTACCCAAAAGGAACTGGATTTTTTCATTCAGATGAGAATCCATCAGCTTCGCGAAGAGGGGGCAAAAGAAGAAATTGATTTAGCACCTGCGTTAAAAGATTACTATGAACGTCATATGGCGGATGGTACTTTTGTATCTTGGATTGCTGTTGACGGAGAGAGCATCATCGCAACAAGTGGAATGTCATTTGTAGAAAAACCTCCATACTTTGGATGCCCGAGCGGCAGAATTGGATTACTGTCCAGTATGTTTACAGATCCGGCGTATCGAAGAAGAGGTATTGCAAAAGAATTGCTGTCCCGTGTGATAGAAGATGCAAAAGAATATGGATGCGGAACAATACAGATTACGGCATCGGATATGGGCGTTAAGTTGTATACAGATTTTGGATTTGTGCACAATGGGAATTTTATGCAGTATAAATTGTAATGTCCCTCAGAAAGAGATATTCTCTCCACTGGCTGCGATATTGGAAAAATATTCAACAAATAATAGCAAGGATTCTCTCACCTCTATAGGTGGTGAGATGAATTGCAAATAAGAAAGTTAACGGCAGTGGCGGGCGGAGAGAAATCGGTATCCCCCACTGACATGAGGCAAACCACAGTCAGCATTTTGCTGACATGTCAGACTCTGTGAAATTACCGACTGTGGATTGAAACAAAGAAAGAGGAAAAATTAGAATAAAGAAAGAGCAGCATTTTACCGACGTGTGAAAGGTAAAAATGCTGCTCTTTTTGCGTGGCAGAATCAGTCGTCCAGATCGTTGCGCTCGCGGAAGATCTGATAAATGGTGTCGATCAGTTCATCGTCATCGAGGCCTTCGAACTCGGCTTCGTTGACATCGAGATTCTCGGAAATGATGCGCAGAATGTGTACCGGTTCGTCATCGCCGCCGTCGGCCGGATAGAGAACGGCGTACTCATCCTCCTTGTATTCTACGATATCCAGAAGCTCAAAACGGACAGAATTTCCGTCCTGATCGGTAAGGACAATAAGATTGGAATCCATAATTGCAATATACTCCTTTGTGTGTTATTTTTGCCGCTCAAAAACATGCAAATATAAATTTATTATACTATGAGCAATTGGATTTGAAAAGAAAAAAGTGTCTGGTGCGATACGCTTGATATTTTGCGCCGATACGGTATAATGACAACAGAGTAAAAACTGGCGGCTGTGGCCGTACCCGGAAAAATTGGGTGAAAGGAAGAACTTATGAATTATCAGGTATTAGATGTCAAAGTAAAAGATACAGAAGAAACTGCAAAATTATATACGTATTTTCTGGACAACTCGCGTGAGATTGCTCCGGAACGCGTGCGTCCGGTCATCGTGATCTGCCCGGGCGGCGGTTATGAATGGGTGTCCGAGCGTGAGGCAGAGCCGATTGCGCTGAAGTTTGTCGGAGCCGGTTACCACGCTGTTGTTCTGCATTACAGTGTTGCTCCGGCAGCTCACTATCCGACGGCACTCCGCCAGCTTGCCTGGACCGTTGCACATCTGCGGGAGCATGCGGCAGAATATCATATTGATCCGAACAAAGTAGTAGTAGCGGGATTTTCCGCAGGCGGCCATCTGGCAGCATCGTACGGTGTGTTCTGGAAAAAGAAAACATTCCTTGCAGAAGAACTTGGCGTAGACGCAGAGCAGCTTCGTCCGAACGGTCTGCTGTTATCCTACCCGGTTATCACATCCGGTCCGAAAGCGCACCGCGGATCCTTCACCAATCTGCTGGGAGACCGGTATGATGAGCTGGTAGACGAGATGTCTCTCGAGAATCAGGTCAGCCTCGATACGCCGAAGACTTTCCTGTGGCATACCGCGCCGGACGACTGCGTGCCGGTAGAAAACTCCATTCTGTTCTTTACTGCACTGCATGCACTAGAGATTCCGGTAGAAATGCATATTTATCCGGTCGGCGGCCACGGCCTTGGCCTTGCAAGCGAGGAGACACAGAGCTATGAATACCAGAACGCAGTACGCGAAGAGTGCCAGAGCTGGATTTCACTGGCACTGAGCTGGATGCAGCATTTATAAAAAAATGTCCCAGAAGGGAGAACAAAGATGAAAGTATTAATTGTAGTAGATATGCAGAATGATTTTATCGACGGAAGTCTCGGCACGAAAGAGGCGGTCGGGATTGTTGACCGCGTTGCAGAGGTGATGGATTCGTTTGACGGAGCTGTTATCTGCACCAGAGATACCCATTTTGCGGATTATCTGGAAACGTCCGAGGGCAGAAAACTTCCGGTAGAGCATTGTATCGAAGGAACGAAGGGTCATGCACTGCAGGATACAATTCAGAAAATGGCGGAGAAAAAACAGGCCGTGGTGATGAATAAAATCACCTTCGGTGCAAAAAATCTGCCGGAGGAGATCGAAAAACTGGCAGGCGGCGTGCCGGAATTCATTGAACTCGTGGGACTCTGCACCGACATCTGCGTGATTTCCAATTCCATGCTGCTGAAAGCATTTTATCCGGAAGTGCCGATTTCTGTCGATGCATCCGCGTGCGCGGGCGTAACGCCGCAGAGTCATAAAAATGCATTGGAAGCTATGAAAATGTGCCAGATTGACATTGTAAACGAATAGACGGAAAAGAGGAAAAATTATGAGCACAACAAGATTATTTGATCAGGATGCGTACCTGGGTGAATTTGAGGCAACCGTAGAACGGAGCGTCTGCGAGGGCGGCATGTACCGCGTGCTGCTGGATCAGACCGCATTTTTCCCGGAGGGCGGCGGCCAGCCGGCAGATGAGGGAACGCTGGATGGAATTTTTGTAACGGATGTACAGGAAATCGACGGCGAAATCTGGCATACCGTGGAAGCACCGCTCGAGCCGGGCAAAACGGTAGTTGGAAAACTTGACTTTGAAAAACGTTTTTCCAATATGCAGAATCACTGCGGAGAGCATATCGTGTCAGGTATCGTGCATCGGATTTACGGTTTCAACAACGTTGGATTCCATATGGGAAGTGATGTCATTACCGTTGATTTTGACGGCGTTCTGACCGAGGAGCAGCTCTACGATGTGGAGCAGGAGGCAAACGAAGCCGTGCTTCGAAATGTTCCGGTTACGATCAGTTATCCGTCAAAGGAAGAGCTGGAAACCATGGATTACCGGAGCAAAAAAGAGATCGAGGGCCAGGTGCGGATTGTGACGATCGAAGGCTGCGACAGCTGTGCGTGCTGCGGAACCCACGTTGCAAAAACAGGGGAAATCCGTCTGATCAAAATCTTAAGTGCCCAGAAATACAAAAGCGGCGTCCGCGTGACCATGCTTTCCGGTGAAAAAGCGTATGCAGATTACTGCTTAAAACACATCAATACCCTCGGCATTGCACGTTTACTTTCTGTAAAACCGGAAGAAGCCGGGGATGCTGTCGTACGGCTGAAACAGAAAAATATTGAGATGAAAAAAGAAATCAAACAGCTCAAAAAAGAACTGTATGCACTGCAGGGAGCACCGGAGAGAAAATAATGGCAAAAGAAAAAGAAATCAAAACAAATGCAATGCGGATTCTGGACCGCCAGAAAATCAAATACGAAGTTCTTCAATATGAATGCGATGAATTTATCGACGGGCTTCACACAGCAGAGAAAACCGGCGCGCCGGTCGAGCAGTCGTTTAAAACGCTTGTGGCACAGGGAAAAAGCAAGCAGTATTATGTGCTGGTGCTTCCGATTGCAGAGGAAGTAGACCTGAAAAAAGCCGCAAAAGCGGTGGGGGAGAAATCCATCGAGATGATCCATGTCAAAGATATCACTGCAGTCAGCGGATACGTCCGCGGCGGATGCAGCCCGATCGGAATGAAAAAACAGTATCCGACCGTGATTCAGGAATGTGCGGCACAATTTGATAAAGTTTACGTGAGCGGGGGAAGAATCGGAACCACGCTGTGCATGGCGCCGGAGGATCTGAAAAAGGTCAGCAGAGCGGAGTATGCGGATTTTATTCAGTAAAAACAGAAAAAACTGTATGGAAGCAGACCAGAGCGAAGAAAAAAGTTCTGGTCTGTTTCTTTTTGCTGTGATGCGGCTGGAAAATTTCTTTCAAAAAAGGATCATAAAATAATAGCCAAAAAGCAGCGGTGAAATTGCGATACGATTCTACGAATCCGCGAAAAACGGAAAACCTTTCACACGATTTTTTCTTTTTGGTGTGAGAAATTTTCATCCCGTTTTTGGAGGCAATTCACAAACCGGAAAAAGTTGCCGAAAACCGCTGGACAAATCGAAAAGAGGCAACTATAATGACCTCACAATCAAGTTGACCCAAACGAAACGGGAGGTGAGAGACAAAATGTCTTTGCAGCACTGTCTGGTACTGACAGTTGCGACAGGGGCGGTATGGATGGATTTAAGAACACGCAGAATTGCAAATGAATGGATTATCACCGCATGGATCGCCGGGCTGGTTACACAGCTCATCCGCTATGGCGCCGCGGGAGCGGGTATTTTTCTTTTTGGGATGCTTTTCCCGATACTCGCACTTTACATTCTGTTCTATTTTCATATGCTGGGCGCGGGAGATATCAAACTCCTATCCGCTGTTGGAGGCTTTCTCGGTGTGCCAGCGATCCTGAAATGTATGATTGTGTCGTTCCTGTCTGGAGCGGTCTTATCTATCGGAATCATTCTCGTCTGCGGAAATTTACCGCAGCGTCTTACCAAATTTTTCAATTATTTCCAAACTTATTTTACCAAAAGAAAATACCAGAAAAAAACAGAGCCGGTTCCCTATTACGATGGGAAGTGGGGCATGGAGTGCATCCATTTTTCCGTTCCCGTGCTGATGGGAGTGCTGCTCTGGATTGGGGGATTTTATTGAATACTGCAAAGAAAAGAGTGTTTTTGCAGTCTGTGACACGGAAATGGAATATGCACGCAATTTTATGGAATATCTGAACCAGAAGAGAAATATTCCGTTCGAAGTGCATGCGTTTTCCAGTGCGGAGATGTTTCTGGAGTTCGCAAAGAATAACGAAACAGAGATTCTTCTGATTTCGGATAAAGCGATGAAAGAAGAGATCCGCCGGTATCCGATTCGTCAGATTATCATTCTGTCTGAGGGCGTACACAGTCCGGTGCTGGATCAGTATCCGGCGGTCTACAAATACCAGTCGTCGGAAAAGGTGATCCGCGAGGTCATGGCGTGCTACGGCGTAGAAAATGGTGTCGATACATCGCCTGCACTGCTGCCGAAAAAGGAAATGCGTATTATCGGCATTTATTCGCCGGTCGGACGGACGCAGAAGACCTCGTTTGCCCTGACGATGGGGCAGATTCTGGCGAAGGAGCGGGCAGTGCTGTATCTCAATATGGAGAGCTATTCCGGATTTGAACGGCTGCTGGAATGCAGCTACGACAGGGGAATGAGCGATATTCTGTATTATGCGAGACAGGAAAATCAGGGCATCATCTACAAACTGGGCGGAATGGTCCAGTCAATGCAGAACCTGGATTATCTGCCGCCCGCCGCATCGCCGATGGACATTCAGACTGCAAAATATGAAGAATGGAAATGGCTGTTTCAGGAGATCGAGAAGAACAGCAGCTATGAAGTGCTGATTCTCGACCTCGGGGATGGCGTGGCGGATCTGTATCAGATCCTGGATTTTTGCAATGAAATTTACGTTCCGATAAGGAATGATGTGATTTCTGCGGCCAAAATGGAGCAGTTTGAAAATTTGCTGCGCCGGTGGGACTGCCAGTCGGTGCTGGACAAGATGCGGAAAATCCACGTTCCGTTCCACACGGCAAACCGGACGGGAAAAGCCTACTTTGAGGAGCTTGTCTGGAGCGAGCTGGGCGACTATGTGCGTCAGATTCTGCGGGACGGCAGAAGAGGAGAAGAAACATGACAATGCCGGAAATTCTGCGGAGAAAACTGATGGAGCGGATCGATATCGCATCCGAACCGGATGACGGAGAGGTTCTCGAAGAGATTGACGGTCTGATTTTAGGGGAAGAAGAAACACGGTATCTTCCGGTGGCACAGAAGGCGGAGCTGCGCAGACAGCTGTTCTACAGTGTGCGGAGGCTCGATGTCCTGCAGGAGCTGCTGGAAGATGCGGGAATTACCGAAATTATGGTAAACGGTTATCAGCATATCTTCGTGGAACGGAACGGCAGAATCGAGAGATACGGCAAAAGCTTTACCTCCGCAGAAAAGCTGGAGGATGTGATTCAGCAGATTGTAGGCCGGTGCAACCGCGTGGTGAATGAACAGAATCCGATTGTGGATGCACGGCTGGAAAATGGAGACCGCGTCAACGTTGTCATGAAACCGGTCGCATTAAACGGACCGATTCTGACCATCCGCCGCTTTCCGGAGCAGGCGGTGACGATGGAATTTCTGGTCTCCATCGGGAGTATTACAAAAGAGGCGGCAGAGTTTCTGCAGGCTCTCGTCCGGACCCGCTACAGCATGATGATCGGCGGGGCGACCGGATCTGGCAAAACGACATTTCTGAATGTGCTTTCCGCCTACATTCCAAAGGGCGAGCGCATCATAACCATCGAAGACAATGCAGAGCTGCAGATCCAGGGTGTGGAGAATCTGGTGCGGCTGGAAGCAAAAGAGGCAAATCTGGAATCAGGAACAGAAATTACGATCCGCGATCTGATCCGCGCAGCTTTGCGTATGCGGCCGAACCGTGTAATTATCGGCGAAGTGCGCGGAGCGGAAACGTTTGAATTATTATCCGCACTCAATACCGGGCATGCGGGATCTTTGAGCACGGCACATGCAAACAGCGTGAAAGATATGATCTCCCGTCTGGAAACGATGGTGCTGATGGGAGTGCAGCTCCCGTTGGAAGCAATCCGCCGCCAGATTGCATCGGGAATCGAAATTCTCGTGCATTTAGGACGCGGAGAGGATGGAAGCCGTCGGGTGGAGGAGATCGCAGAGATCACAGGGATGGAGGAGGACGAAATCAAAACGGTTTCTTTGTTTCGAAGAGAATATGGGAGAGGCCTGCAAAAGACAGGCGAACTGGTACACAGAGAAAAACTGGAGGGGAAAACAGGATGAGAATACGTGCGGGAAGCCAGGCAAAGACGGGCATGGCAGAGGAGAAGGAGACGAAGGGGATTGACTATCAGACCTGGGAATTTACCGGTCGGGAATATCTCGAAATAGCGGGAATCAGTCTTGGGATTGCCGCCGCTGTGAACCTGCTCTGTTACCGGGCGTGGTGGGCATGCATTGCTGTGGTTCCGGTTGGAATCGTATGTTTTCACACGTATCGGAAAAACCGGATTCAGAGACGGAAAGAGGAGCTGTACGACAGCTTCCGGGATCTGATTGCGTGGATGCACACGGCACTGCGTTCCGGCTATTCCATGGAAAATGCAGTGCTGGAGGCGGCAGGACAGCTGGAACAGTCGCTGGGAAAAGAAAACATTCTGGTACAGGAACTGCGCCGGATGCGTCATAAAATGATGATTTCCGTGCCGGTGGAACAACTGTTTCAGGATCTTGCGGTGCGAAGCCGCATTGACGATATTGCGACGTTTGCAAGTGTACTGGTGATTGCGAAGCGGACAGGAGGAAATGTCTGCGAGATCTTTCAGAATACGTGGGATATTTTCTGTACGAGAATTGACACGATGCGGGAAATCCGTGCGGGCGTTTCTTCCCGGCGGTTCGAGCAGAATATTATGAGTGTTGTGCCGTTCGGAATTCTGGGATATGTACAGCTTTCCTTTCCGGAATTCTTAAGTGTGATGTATGGGAATGTAATCGGAGTTTTCTTCATGAGCGGATGCCTTGCCGTGTATCTGGCAGCATGGGTGCTTGGAAAGAAGATTCTGGACATTGAGTTTTAAGAAGCAATTGAAGTTTAAAAAGTAAGACTGCGAATCATAACGATTCGTCCGCAAAAAAGGGGAGAAATCAAATGTTGTGGATTTGTCTGACCGCATGGGCGGGGCTGTTCATCTGGTATTTCCGGATGAGAAAAAAGGCGGAAGATCACAAATTGGTGAGACGGATTTTCTGCCTTGCAGCGACAGGGTTTATAGCGGGCACTGCACTCTGCCTTCCGATCGGAGTGCGAAAAGTTTCAGGAGATGAAAAAGCGGAACTTCAACTGGAACGGGGTGCCTTAGGCAGCCAACCGACAGAGGAAAAACTTGAGGTTTCTGTTGGAAATCAGAAACCGGAAAGAATTACACTGTCTGTACCTGCAAGAGCTTACAGCGCAGAAGAGATAGAAGAGGCGTTCAGTGCGGCGATAGAGGCGCTGGATGAAATCATCTTAGGTGAGAATCTGTCTTTTCATACGGTAAACAGAAACATGGATCTGGTTACGGAAATACCGGGAAGCCCGGTGGCGCTTAGCTGGGAAACAGACAGGCCGTTGTTGATTGACAGCCGGGGTTTGCTGTCAGACGAGATTCCCGAAGAAGGAGTGGAGGTTACGCTGAAAGCGGAACTGGAACTTCAGGGGGAAACAACAGAATATATACGGAAGGTTCAGGTCTATCCACCGGAGATAAAAGGGCGGGATGCGGTTCTTAGGGCACTGAAAAAAGCAGTGGAAAAAGAAAACGAAGCGCATCCCGAAGAAACAGCCTATTATCTGCCGGAGACACTGAACGGAGAAACTGTAACATGGTCAAAAGTGCCGGATCTGACAGGTCTGGAACTTATGGCACTTGCCGCGGCGGCAGGAGCAGTCTGCTGGGCGGCAAAAGGAAGGGAACAAGAAAAAGCAAGGCAGAAAAGAGAAGAACAGATGCTGCGGGATTATCCCGAAATTGTCAGCAAAATGGTTCTTCTTCTGGGTGCCGGGCTTGGGATGCGGAAAGTACTCGAGCGGATTGCAGTGGATTACCGGAAAAATCTGGCGCTTGGCGGGCAGAAACGTTTTGCTTATGAAGAGATTGTATTTACCTGCCAGGAGATGGAAAACGGTGTTTCCGAGCAGGAAGCGTACCAGCGCATGGGAATGCGTATGGGAACCGGAGCGTATCGTTCCCTTGCTGTTCTGCTGACGCAGAATCTGAAAAAAGGCAGTAAAGGACTGCTGGAATTATTGAAACAGGAATCGCAGGAGGCCTTTGAGGAGAGAAGAAGGCAGGCGAAAACAACAGGAGAAAAGGCATCGACAAAGCTTCTTCTTCCGATGGGCATGATGCTTGCGGTTGTATTGGTCATACTCACGGTTCCGGCATTTTTGTCCTTTTATGCATAGGGGATGTTTTTATCCCCACAACAGCTGGTAAAGAGAGGGAGGTGGGAATTATGAAGCTGATATCGGAGTTCTGGAAAGAGGAAGATGCGGTGGGTGTTGTGGAAGTGATTCTGATTCTCGTTGTGCTGATCGGACTCGTACTAATCTTTAAAAAGCAGCTTGTGAGTCTGGTCAATAGTCTGATGGAGAAGGTCACAAACCAGAGCAACACCGTATAAACGGGAAAATGTCCAATACGGAACTCCAAAGAAAAATTTAGAAGCCGGTACGGACCTATATGTCATTTGCATATCTGTGTCTCGGTATATCCTTTATCCGATCCACGGCATCTAAAGTTCGAAAAAGTAAAAGTAAAGTGGAAGGAGCTGTATCCCATGAGGGAAACAGAAAGACAGAAAAGATGGGCAGCCGGAAGCATAACAGCATATTTGTGTCTCGTTCTGATACTGATGCTTTCCCTGATTTCCGGGACAATTGCGTCGGTGCGAAATGCCCATGCACGGGTGATGACGGCCTGCGCAATGGAACAGGGACTGTATTCTCTGTTTGCCGGGTATGACAGAACACTGCTGGGACAGTACGAGCTGTTTTTTTATAACGGCGGGGATAAGAGCGGTGTCTGGAAACCTGAAACCATGAGCAGAAAAGTCGCAGAAACTGCGGGAGAAGTTCTGTCCCCCACTGCATCGGGGATGGGAATTCTATCAGGCAGTTTATCTGGCGGACAGGTTACAGAAGTTTATCTCGGCGGCTATCGTCTTGCGACAGACGAGGAGGGAAGTGCTTTCTCCCGTCAGATCTGTGAGGCAATGAAAGCCAGCCTTGGAACTTATGGAATACAGCAGCTTTCCCAGAAATTAAGAGGAGAACAGGAAACCGTGAAACGTCAGGAGGACGGACAGAGCGGTTACGAGGAAGAGGAGGTTTTAAAACAGTATGAAGAATCCAAACAGCCAGAAGAGGGAACAGAAAAAACAGAAGGTGAAGGAGAATCTGGAAACGGCACGCCTTCGGAACCGGATCAGAAGCAGCCGGTACCGGAAGATTTTGTGAATCCGATTGAGGTCATTCAAAAAGTAATGAAAATGGGAATTTTAGGACTGGTCCTCCCGGAAGGGCAGGCACTGTCGCAGGGGGAAACGGATGTATCGTTTCTTGCATCAAAACGGGAGCTGCAGAGCGGGTTTGGCATGGCAGAGTGTGGAAAAGAACTGAGCTTTGTGGATAAGATGCTTTCGTCCGAATATATTCTGTGGAAATTTCCGTGCTATACCAGCAAGGAGAAGAAGGAAGGGCTGCAGTGCCAGGTGGAATATGTGCTCTGCGGAAAAAACAGTGACCAGGATAATCTGGCGGGAACCGTGAACCGTCTGCTGGCGCTGCGGGAGGCGGCAAATCTGGTGTATCTGGCGAAAGATGCGCAGAAGCAGGGCGAGATGGAAGCAATGGCGGGGGTAATTGCCGCGTCATTTGGAGTTCCGGCGGCGATGCCGGTTGTGAAAATGGCACTTGCCGTGTGCTGGGCATTTGCAGAAAGCATTCTGGATCTGCGGGAACTGCTGGATGGTGGAAAAGTAGCACTGTTCAAAACGGCAGAATCGTGGCAGCTTTCTCTGGAACAGCTTCCGAAACTGCTGGAAACAGGGGATCAGAGCAGAAAAAATGCACCGGGCGGCATGGAGTATTCCGATTATCTGCGGCTGCTTTTGATGCAGAAATCGGGAAAAGCGGTAACGTTTGGAGCGATGGATCTGGTGGAATACAATATGCGGACAGAACAGCAGCAGCCGGGTTTCCGACTGGATTGCTGTGTCGATGAACTGGAAGCCGGTTTTACGGCGGTAATTGGGAAACGAGAGTATGAGATTACGAGAAATTATGGATATGAGATGCAGGGAGCAGCCTGAAAAATGGGATGACTCCGGCAGGGATACAAAAGGGTGTTCTTCTGAACGGCACATTTATTTCTGGAACCTTATCAAAAAACTTATCCACTCTTCCGGGAATTTTTATAAATCCGGATCAGGAGAGCAGCCTTTTGTAAAACGAAAATGGAACAGGGCAAGCCTGACGGTGGAAGCTTCACTGGCACTTCCTGTTTTTCTGATCGCGGTTCTTGTGTTATTAAAAATCGTGGATCTTTACCGGCTGCATGGAATGCTGACGGTATCTCTGCAGGAGTCCGCGCGGTATCTTTCCGTTTGTGCCTACGCGGTGGATGAGACGGGAAAAGAAACGTATGAAATACCAGAAACGGCCGCGTGCATTGCTTATGCAGAAGCAAAGATTCCAAAAGAAATCCGCGAAAATGGAATGGTGACACTGGCAGGAAGCCGTGTGAAAAATGGATGGCTGGAACTGAAAGCGATTTACTGGCCGAAAATGGGAAACCGCCTCGTTCCGGTGCGGAACCGGGGAATTGCAGCGTGTGCGAAAGTGCATCTGTTCTGCGGAAAGACAGAAGAGGAGGCGGATGAAGAAGAGGGCGAAGCAAAACAGATGGTGTGGGTGACTGAGAACGGCAGTGTGTATCATACCGATTCGTCGTGCAGTCATATCAATCTTTCGATCCAGGTTTCCTCACCGGGTGCGCTTGCGTGGAAACGGAATCAGGATGGAGAAAAATATAAGGAATGCGAACAGTGTGTGGGAAATGGCGCTGCGGGTGCGGAAGTTTACTATACGAAATACGGAAACCGGTATCATAACAGTCTTTCCTGCAAAGGGCTGAAACGTAAAGTAAAACTTGTAGCACTGGAACAGACGGATGGACTGCCGCAGTGCTCGAAATGCGCGAAAAAGGCGGCGTAAGAAAGCCGGATATGAGCAGAGCAGGTGTCTTCTTTCCGGGTGAGACCGGAAAGAAGGACGGTAAACAGAAACTCGGGTTTGCGGAAAGGAGGCCGCGGCTGTGTATCAGGAAGAAGTAAAGAGTGCAATTATATTGCTGTATCTGGGGATTCTTGCCGGAATGGATGTGAGGAAACGGCAGATCAGCCTTGTCCTGACCGGTGTTTTATTCCTTGCAGGCATTGGATGGCAGATTCTGGTGGAACAGACATCGTGGCTGGAATGGCTGCTGTCCCTGCTGCCGGGAGCGGGATTTCTGACGCTCAGTTATATATCACGGGAACAGGTGGGATACGGGGACGGCCTTCTGCTTCTGACGGTTGGAATCTGGCTGGGATTTGGGCAGACGTTCGGCGTTCTGACGCTGGGACTCATTCTCTGTTCGGTACTCTGCGGAGTTCTTCTGATGCGGAAGAAAATACGGAAACAGGATTCTATACCGCTGGTGCCGTTTCTGCTGCTTGGATTTGTGGGGAGGTGCGGAATGCTTTGAAAGTGAAAATGAGAAAAGCAAGTATTACGGTAGAGGCAGTTCTGGTCGTGCCGCTTGTTCTGATGGTGATTTTTCTTCTGCTGTCGCTGACATTTTTTTGTGCACGCACGGAGCTGGTATACATTTGCGGCATATGAAAGCACAATGCTTGCCGCCAGTGAAGGCCGCCTGTCTGTGGAAAAAGGAGAGGCAGCCGCCCAAAGCCGGATGGAATGGTGGATTTCCCAGATACCGCTTCCGGCTGAATCGGTGACCGTACAGACGGTGTGCAGAGAAAAAGAGATTCAGATAAAAGCAGAAGGAAACATTCTGCCAATCTGGAGTCGGAACGCGTGGGAATATTCGGTTTTGAGTGAAAGCAGGAGAAACAATCCGGTGAAAACGATCCGGAAGATACGGGCAGTAAAACAGATCTGGAACCAGAAGTAAGGACGGAAGCGGAGAAATGCAGATTGATTATAAAAGAGATTTGAACCATACGTATGTTATTTTACAGGAGGAAAAAGAGCCGGACACGGCGTCGTATCAGATCCGTATGCTGCTGACAAACGCAATCCCAGGGCTTTTGGACTGCAAAATCGGGAAAATGGATGATAAAACATTGTTTTACTATGAGGTGACATCAAGGCAGTCACTTCAGAGTGTGTTTGAACAGCGCTCGATTGGGGCGGAGGCGCTGCGGAAACTGTTTGAACAGCTGCTGGATCTTCTCGAAGAACTGGGGCAGTACCTGCTTGCACCGGACGGCCTCGTTCTGCAGCCGGAGCTGGTTTTTGCAGATGCAAATCTGGAGAACTTTTCCTTCTGTTATCTGCCGGGAAAGCAGGGACACACAGGCTGTTTTCAGAAGCAGATCCGGGAGCTGATGGAATATCTGCTGCCGAAGCTGGATCACCAGGAGCAGGATGCGGTGGTACTCGGGTATGGACTGTATCGGGAGATTTCGGCGGAGATCTTTTCGGTTGAGATGATTCAGGCACTCTTATATCAGACAGGGAAAGAGAAGAAAGAAACGACGGAGCAGGAGGGAAAAGAGCGTCCCAGGGAAGAAAATCCGCCTGTACAGATGGAGGAAACACTTTGGGAAGAACAAGAAGTGGAAGCGGCGGAAAATTTTTTTGTGGAAGCGGAGGAAGAAAAGGATGAGGGACGCTGGAAAAATATTGTGGAAGCAGTGATCTGCATCGGATTTCTGGGAGGTGTGCTGGCACTGCGGTGGACACAGGCCGAAACTGTTTGGTATCTGGTGCTGGGAGGAGCGGCGGCTGTTGTGGGAATTGTAAGTCTGGCATTGGAACTTGTCAGTCGATGGAAAAAGCGGCAGTCGGGAACAGAAACAGGAAGCTATGGGAAGGCCGCAGGAATCCGGAAACAAGGAGAAACAGGAGATGTATTTTCGGAATATCAGAATCGGAAGGGCTTAAAACAGAAAGATGGAACATGGAATCCGAAAAGCGATACAGAACAGCAGGGGTGGAAAAGGGATTCCTCAGTCGAAAAAGAGAAAACATGGGAAAAGAATGAAGAACAGGAAAACAGAAAGATGCACAGCCTGATGGAATTGGAGGGGCATGAAGAGGATCTGTTTGGAAAAACGGAACTGCTGACCAGCCCGGAGGATGAGGGAAGGGCATATCTGATTCCGATAGATCCGATTGATCTTCCGCTGATTCCGATTGAACGCGGAAGCACATTGATTGGAAAACTGTCAGCGGCGGCAGATGTAATTCTGCCATACCGTACGGTAAGCCGCCTTCACGCAAAGCTGGTCAGTACAGAAGAGGGAGATTATCTGCTGGATCTGAATTCGCGGAACGGAACAACGGTGAATGGCGTTCCATTGATGGGCGAGACAAAAAAGAAGCTGGAGGATGGAGACGATATCTCATTTGCCGGGAAGAAATACCGGTATAAGGCGGGAGAGAAAAACAGAAATTAGAGAAAAATGACGCATTACACTTTTTCGATTTGGAGAAAGCGCTGGATGCGTTATTTTTAATATGGCAGAATGATCAAAGAAAAAAGTTATGCGAATGAAACAAAAATATTATAGAAAAGAAAATTATGCATAAAATTAAAAAAAGAAATAATGTAAAAAATAATGTCATAAAACGTCGAAAGCCGTCGTGAAGCGTCAATAATTGTCGAAAAACGTTTATCAAAAAAGAAAAAATTTGACGATTTCTTGCATTTACAAGTGAATTAAATTATAATAAAAAAATAGCACAGATAAGGAAATGATGTAATGGAAGAACAAAGGAAAAACAGTTACGATCCGAACGAAGATATCGTGGACCGTATGTGGAAGAGATCAAAAAAAGCATCAATCTGGTCATCGTCGTATGCAATATTCTGGTATTCCTTGCAGTCACACTGACCGGAGGGACAGAGAGCTCCAGACATATGATGGACTGCGGTGCGGCGTATGCGCCGCTGATTGAGAGCGGAGAATACTATCGCCTGTTTACGAGTATGTTTCTTCACTTTGGCATCCAGCATCTGATCAACAACATGCTGCTTCTTTTGTTCCTTGGGGATTACCTGGAACGCGCAGTTGGAAAGATCCGTTATCTGGTCATCTATCTGGGCGGCGGACTCGTCGGAAATCTGTGCTCGTATCTGCATGAACTGTCCCTGATGAAAACAGAGGAAGCACCGGCAGTTTCCGCCGGCGCTTCGGGAGCGAATTTTTTCTGCTGTCGGAGCGATGCTTGTTCTTCTGGCATTTCGGAAAGGAAGGCTGGAGGATCTCACCTTCCGGCGGATGGTCGTCATGGCTGTCCTTTCGCTGCTGGTCGGATTCCAGTCTTCAAATGTGGACAACTTCGCACACATCGGCGGTTTTCTGGCAGGTGCAGTCCTGATGGCGGTTCTCTATCCGGGAATGGCAAGGATCAGGAAAAGGGGAAAACGACCGTAAAGGTGCTTCCTTCCCCGGGAACGGAAGAAACGGAAATCGTGCCGTCGTGTGCGGTTACAATTTCCTTGCAGATGGCAAGTCCAAGGCCGGTTCCGTTTTTCTTATGTGTGACAAAAAGGTCAAAGAGAGTCGGCAGATCCTCGGCGGGGATTCCGCAGCCAGTGTCCTGCACACGGATGGTCAGAAAGTCACCGTCGAAACAGAGAGAGATTTTGATCGTTCCGCCGGAAGGCATTGCTTCCGCCGCATTTCGGATCAGGTTCAGAAAAAGCTGACGAAATTGCGTGGTATCAAGGGCAAAGCGCGGAATGGCAGATTCCTTGACAAGTTCAATGGAAACCTGTTGTTTTTCGAGGAGAACGCCGGTATCGGCACAGAGATTCTGGAGCAGAAGATAAGGATTCACGTAAGCGCGTACCGCCCGATATGAATGATTATAGCAGGAGAGCTCATCGAGCAGGGAGTTCAGAAAAGCCATATTTTCCTGGATTTTCTGAAAATAGAGATCGTTGGAAAGCTCCGGATGCGCTAAAAGAAGAAGCTGATGAAAGCTGTGGATAACCGCAACAGGATTTCGAACCTCATGTGAAATCCGGGAAATCATAGCGTGACATTCTTCCGATAAGCCCTGTGAATTGGTTGTTGGTTCTTTTGACATAGCCGTATCCTCCTTATGATGCGTAGGTAATGATTTTTGATTAGGCAAAAGTTTAGCATTGAAAAGGGGGAGCGCGCAACAAAAAGCGTTCTGCATTATTTGACATTTTTCGACAAATAGTGAGAAAATAGAGTTGTTCGGAACCGTGCAGAACGGGATTCTGAACAACAGAAAAATTAAAAAAAGTAAAGGAGAAAAAGATCATGGATTGTATTTTTTGTAAATTAGCAAACGGAGAAATTCCAACCGCGACACTGTATGAGGACGATGAGTTCCGTGTCATTCTGGATCAGGGACCGGCAACGAAAGGACATGCGCTGATTCTTCCAAAACAGCATTTTGCAAACATTTATGAAATTCCGGATGAAACCGCAGCGAAAGCAATGATTCTCGGCAAAAAAATGGCAACAGCCATGACGAAAGCGCTTCAGTCCGATGGCTTCAACCTGGTACAGAACAACGGCGAGGCAGCAGGACAGACGGTATTCCACTTCCATATGCATCTGATTCCAAGATATGAAGGTGACAATGCCGGTATTGCTGCATGGAAGCAGGGAACTCTCGAGGATGCGGTAAAAGAGCAGATCATTGAGAGCGTGACGGCAGAGCTGAAGGCCTGAGAAAAGGCTGGCAGCAGCCAGAAAAAGAATCAATGACAGACGAACAGGGGCGGAGAACAATGGACAAAAATAACTTTTCAGAAATATATAAAAAGTATGTAATGACAGCCTATTCAGCCGCAATGCAGGTGGTACACAATGAAGCCGATGCGGATGATATCGCACAGGAAACGATGGTGAAACTGTACCTGAATATTGATGCGCTGGATGAAGACAGAGTAGAAGGCTGGGTCCGTGTCGCTGCAAAGAATCTGGGAATTGATTATCAAAGAAAAGCACAACGTTTTGACTGGAACGAACTGGATGAGGATCTTCGTGCGGAAGAGATGGAACTTCCGACGCTTGCAGAGGAAGAAAAGCAGGAGAGAAATCATTTTTTTCAGGAAGTGATGGATGCACTGAAAGATCATGATGAATCGGGTTATTATATTACGCGTGAAATCAAGGTGCATGAGCGTCCGGAAAAGGAAGTAGCATCCGAAATGGGTATCACCATAGGAAATCTGCGGGTGAAAATGACCCGGACGAAAAAATGGCTTTGCCAGCACTTTGCTGACAAAGCCAGAGAAATGGGATTTCTGTAGTTACTATTTGCGTTCGCATTCCTGGATCAGGCAAAGGATGCGGCCGATGGAATCGGTGTGGCTGCTCTTCTTCATCGCATTGATATAGGTCTGACGGTTTTCGTAAACCTCACGGATTGCGGACTGAAGAGTCTGCGCATTCACGGATTCTTCTTCCAGAACTTTACTGTAACCCTGACGCTCAAAGGAACGCGCATTTAAAATCTGGTCTCCGCGGCTGGCATTGGCAGAAAGCGGAATCAGAATGTTTGGTTTTGCCAGAGCACTGATTTCGCAGATCGCATTTGCGCCGGCGCGGGAGATGATCAGATCTGCTGCAGCGAAGAGATCCGGGAGCTCATCTTTGATGTACTCGAACTGAACGTAACCTTCGGTACCATTTAAGGAGGCATCCAGTTTATCTTTACCGCAGAGATGAATCACCTGGAAATCTTTCAGAAGTTCTGGTAAAATAGAACGGACCGCAGTATTGACAGCAACGGAACCGAGGCTTCCTCCGATGACGAGAATAACCGGTTTTGCGGCATTGAATCCGCAGAACTTCAGGCCTTCCCGCGCATCGCCGGACAGCAGTTCCTGGCGGATTGGCGTTCCGGTCAGAACGGCTTTGTTTTCCGGGAGACATTTGACGGTTTCCGGGAAATTACAGCAGACCTTTGCAGCGGACGGAATACACAGCTTATTTGCCAGGCCAGGCGTCATATCCGATTCATGGATCAGCGCTGGGACTTTACATGCTTTGGCGGCAAGGACAACCGGTACCGAAACGAAGCCGCCTTTGGAGAAGACAACGTTTGGTTTCAGCTTTTTGAGCAGTTTTTTTGCTTCAAAGTAGCCTTTTACGACGCGGAACGGATCGGAAAAGTTTTTCGGATCGAAGTAGCGGCGAAGCTTTCCAGATGAAATTCCGTAATACGGAATGCCGAGATCTTCGATCAGCTTGCGCTCCATACCGTCGTAGGAACCGATATAAGAGATTTTATAACCTGCTTCTTTTAATTTTGGAATCAGGGCAATATTCGGGGTAACATGGCCGGCGGTACCTCCGCCTGTCAGAACAATATGCTTCATGAGAATTCCTCCCTGGAATTTGATAATATCATTTGGCTTTTATTATCCCCTCAAGTACAGGAAAAGTCAAGTACGGTTACAACATGGAAGATGCCGAGGAACGGAAGAAGATGAAAAAGATAGAAAAAGAAGAACAGCTGAAAAAGAAACTGGAGCAGACGATGGAAGAAAAAATGGCTGCGGATTCGAAAACGGTGGAAGGGGAATCGGCAGTTGTAAAGGCAGAGGAAGGAAACACAGTAACAGAACAGGAGCCGGAGGCTGCGCCTGCGCTTTCAGAGGAAGAATTGAACGCAATGTACGAGCGCTTCCAGCAGCGCCTCCAGAAGGAAGGACTCGCGGACGCAGATGGAAAGCCGACGGAAAAAACACTGGAGATCCGTCGCCAGATCGTGGAGAAAAAGGTGGAACGCGAGAAGCAGGCGGAAAAACAGAAGAAGATTGCAAAGAGAGCGAAAACAACAAAACACTGGGTACGGACGGCAAAGGCGGCTGGTGTTGTGTTGGTTGTGGGAGCGTGTGTTTTTGGAGCCAGTATGACGAGCGAGGCGAATCGGATTCGGTTGGTGGAGAGTGTACATGAAGTTTGGAATGGCGGGGATGCGACAGGAACGAATAATGGTGAAGATAGAAAATATTCGGCGAATACATTAGATGAAGCAGCGAAGGAAATAAGAGAAATATTACATATTGATGTTCCAGAGTTTTATTATATTCCGAAAGGTATGAAGTATAATCAAGCAACGATATTAGACGCAACACAAATGGCAATAATTAAGTATCAATATAACAATCAGTTTGTATATTTTCACTTGGCTGCAAATGAAAAAGATTTGTCACAGGGTAATTGGAAAGATCGAGAAAAGGTTCAAGTAGAAACGCTTGATGATGTAATTGAAGTTGAAATGGGAACAATTTCTGAAAATGACGAAGAAAATTACTATGCATTATGGAAATATAAGGATGTATATTATCAATT